>Ga0209373_10000712_pt1 | contig 47655 bp, 47 predicted proteins | sample Higcelweek5metaG_FD_187173 | JGI IMG/M metagenome (GOLD analysis project Ga0209373, IMG submission 187173) | Freshwater pond sediment microbial communities from the University of Edinburgh, under environmental carbon perturbations - High... | ecosystem: Environmental > Aquatic > Freshwater >... | reverse complement strand
GGATATGCTTCGTCAGGGTTCCATTGACGAAAAAACCGCACTCAAACGCGTTGAACCTAACAAACTGGATGAATTACTTCACCCGGTATTTGATAAAACAGCCCTGAAAAGTGTTAAGGTAATCGCTAAAGGTTTACCGGCTTCCCCGGGAGCAGCTACCGGACAGATTGTTTTCCACGCTGATGATGCCACAGAATGGGCTGAAGGTGGTAAAAAAGTTGTTTTGGTAAGGGTTGAAACCTCTCCTGAAGATCTTAAAGGTATGGTTGTTGCTGAGGGTATTCTTACTGCCCGTGGCGGTATGACCTCACACGCTGCAGTTGTTGCCCGCGGAATGGGTAAATGCTGTGTTTCAGGTGCTGGCAGCCTGCAAATCGACTATAAAAAACGTACCGTGAAAGCTAACGGTAAAGAATATGTTGAAGGTGACTGGATTTCATTGAACGGATCAACCGGTGAAGTTTACGAAGGTAAAACTGCCACCATGACTCCTGAAATGAGCGGTGACTTTGGTGAACTGATGAAACTGACCGATAAATATGCTCGTTTGCATGTAAGGACCAATGCTGATACTCCTCATGATGCACAGGTTGCCCGCAACTTTGGGGCTACCGGAATCGGACTTTGCCGTACCGAGCACATGTTCTTTGAAGGTGACCGTATCAAAGCCGTTCGTGAGATGATTCTTGCCGATGACGAAGCCGGTCGCAGAAAAGCTCTTGTTAAACTTCTCCCGATGCAGCGCGGTGATTTCGAAGGAATCTTCGAAGCCATGCAGGGACTTCCTGTAACCGTTCGTTTGCTGGATCCGCCACTTCACGAATTTGTTCCTCACGAAGAAGCCAACCAGGCTGAAATGGCTAAAGAAATGGGCATTACAGCAGCTGAAGTAAAAGCTAAAGTTGATTCTTTACATGAATTCAACCCGATGTTGGGTCACCGTGGATGCCGCCTGGGCAATACCTATCCTGAAATCACCGAAATGCAGGTAAGGGCTATTATCGAAGCTGCGCTGAACCTTCAGAAACGCGGTATCGATGCAAGGCCTGAAATTATGATTCCGTTGACCGGAACCTATCAGGAAATGAAAATGCAGGAAGACATCACCCGCACAACAATCAACAAAGTGTTTGCCGAAAGGAATGAAAAGATTGCCTACCTCGTGGGTACCATGATTGAGATTCCACGTGCTGCCCTGATTGCTGATAAGATTGCTGAATCTGCTGAATTCTTCTCCTTCGGAACCAATGACCTTACTCAGATGACTTTTGGATATTCCCGCGATGACGCTGGTAAATTCCTCCCGGTTTATCTGCAGAAAGGCATTCTGAAAGACGATCCTTTCCAGGTTCTCGATCAGGAAGGTGTGGGTCAGTTGATTGCTATGGCTGTTGAAAAAGGCCGTAAAACTCGCCCGGATCTTCATGTCGGAATTTGTGGTGAACATGGTGGTGAACCTTCATCAGTCGGTTTCTGCCATCGCGTAGGAATGGATTATGTAAGTTGCTCTCCTTTCCGCGTTCCTATTGCAAGATTAGCTGCTGCACAAGCTGCTTTATAGATTAAAGTTCGATTAAAGTTGCCAACCCCGGGACCGGAGTTGGCAACTTTTTTTATATGTTTGCCCCATTATATCATTGGATGAATATCTGGATATCAATAGTTTTTTTGATTTTAGCCTATTTCATGGGTTCCGTATCGTCAGCGGTATGGTTGGGGCGTTGGATGAGAGGCGTTGATGTACGCGAACTGGGCAGTGGCAATGCCGGGTTTGCAAATGTAATGAGAAATCTTGGCCCGCTGGTTGGCATTCCCGTTTTGATTATCGATACCATGAAGGGCTATCTGGCCGTTCAACTCGCATACCTGATCCCCGGCGTATCATCCGGTAGTGAAATGCTTTATATATGCCAGATCGTTTTTGGAATGGCTGCACTACTGGGCCACCTCTTCCCTATTTTTACCGGATTCAGGGGCGGAAAAGGTGTTGCAACCGGCTTAGGCATTGTTCTGGCTTTATATCCGCTGGGCGCTGCACTTTCTCTGGCAGTTTTTCTTATTGCAGTTATTGCCAGTCATTACGTTAGCCTGGGCTCGATGCTGGGAGGCGTTTCATTCCCCGTTTTTGTCATGTTCCTTTTACCTAATCACAATGTTCCTTTATTGGTGTTTTCATGGGTAGTTGCCGGTCTGCTGCTGCTGACGCACCAGAAAAACATTGACAGGATACTGAAAGGTCAGGAACGGAAAATTGGAATTTTCTCAAGAAAAGATCGTCTCCCCAAAAATCCGCGGTAGAATATTCCGCAAATCATCTCCTTTTACTCCTCGCACCAGTTTGCCCTGATTGGCATAAGAGATATCTCCGGTTTCTTCAGATACCACGATGACGAATGAATCGGAGCTTTCCGACATGCCCACTGCCGCCCGGTGACGTAATCCCAGATGCACGGGTAGTGAAGTATCTTCCGTCACAGGAAGTATGCATCGCGCTGCAGCAATCCTGTTCCTTGCCAGAATCATTCCCCCATCATGCAACGGCCCGTCTTTGCGGAATATCGTCTCGATCAGCTCATCTGAAATAATGGCATTGATCTGGCATCCGGTTTCAGCAAAAGCCCTCAATTCTGATTTTTTTGCCAGTATCAATAAAGCACCCGTCTTCGTTCTCGACATTTCTTCAACGGCTTTCACAATCGACTCAAAGTCCCATCCGGATACATGAGTGCTATCTCTGAAAATACTCAAAAACGAGAACTTTCCGTTTCTGAAATACCGGGTACCCAGCAAAAGCAAAAACCGGCGAACTTCCTGCTGAAAAACGATCAGCAGCGCAATCAGTCCGAGCCCAACAATCTGCCCAAGCAATGAACCCAATAATTGCATGTTGAGTGCCCGCACGATCAGCCAGAGCACATATAGCAGGAAAATCCCGTAGAAGATATTAACGGCAACGGTTCCGCGAACCATCTTATATACCTGAAATATCAAAAATGCGACCAGCAGTATATCTATCAGGTCGAGCAGCCTTATCGATTCAAAAATAAAACCCATTCAACTCAATTTTTAATCTTATCAATCAACTCAATACACTCATGTGCCTGTTTGACATCATGTACCCGTAATATTCCGGCGCCTTTCAGCAGAGCAACTGCATTTGCAACGGTGGTTCCGTTAAGCGAGGTTTCAGGAACCCCGTTCAGCACTTTGTAAATCATCGATTTTCTGGATATTCCAACCAGTATCGGCCTCCCGAAAAGGTCAAATTCAGGCAATCTCGATAATAATTCAAAATTATGTTCCACCGTTTTTCCGAATCCAAAACCGGGATCCAGGATGATGTCTGCAGCCCCTGCTTCGTTAAGATCCCTGATTCTCAAAGCAAAAAATCGCGATATTTCTTGAAACACATCAGAATATTCGGGACTCGCCTGCATAGTTCGGGGTGTGCCGAGCATGTGCATAACAACATATGCCACGCGCAACTTTCCGATCGTTTTCACCATTTTCGGGTCCATATTTCCACCCGATATGTCATTGATCATCTGAACCCCATATTCCTTTACTGCCCATTCTGCAATTCCGGCCCGGTAAGTATCGATCGAAATCAAAACATCCGGGTTATTCTCCCTCAATACATTCAATGCTCTATCGAGCCTCTCCCGCTCGGTTTTTTCATCCGGCTCCTTCGCGCCCGGCCTGGTTGAGCATGCACCCACATCCAAAATAGCGGCTCCATCTTCAATCATACGTTCTGCTCTGAGCCCAATCAACTCTGAAGATTGATACATTCCACCATCATAAAATGAATCGGGCGTAACATTGAGAATGCCCATAATCATTGGTTTTTCAATTGACCGGAGCTGGCCGCCCATTCTGATTGTTTGGGGTTTAATGAATATTTTGCCGTTTGGTGCCATCCTAAATTAAAAAAGCTCATAAATGTAAGACTTTGTCAGTGCTTTTCAGCAGCAATTCGTATTTTAGACCCTTATTTCGGGTAAGATGGAAAAAACACTTTCACAATATAATCAGATAGTTACTCTATGCCGTGATCTTTTCGAGAAGAAATTGAAGGATTACGGGACTTCATGGAGGATTCTCCGGCCAGAATCCGTTACAGATCAGATTTATATCAAGGCTCAACGTATCCAGAGCATCGAGCAGAAGAAAACACAATTAATCGGGGATGACATACGTTCTGAATTCATCGGTATTGTGAACTATGGTATTATTGGTCTTATTCAGCTGGAAGCTACTTCGGATTTGCCGGTCAATCTCGAACCAGATCAGGCTATGACACTGTATAACAGCCACATTGATCATGTTCGCTCTCTGATGATGGCAAAAAATCATGATTACGGAGAAGCGTGGAGATCAATGAGGGTATCTTCAATGACAGATCTGATTCTCATGAAAATTTGCCGCACCAAGCAGATCGAGGACCATCTGGGTAAAACCGTTATATCTGAAGGAATCGATGCCAATTACATGGATATGATCAATTATGCCGTTTTTGCCCTGATCAAAATCGATTTTAATGAATAAAAATATGAAAGAGACGATCAAAATTTCCAGTAAATTAATTGTCGCCCTTGTTTTCATCTTTTCAGGATTTGTTAAGTGTGTGGATCCAACCGGTACAGCCATCAAGATGGAAGAGTATCTGATTGCTTTCCACATGGATTTTCTGGTACCCCTGTCGATGTTGGCATCCGTCGCAATGTGCGGGGCTGAATTACTGGTAGGTATAATGTTGCTTTTCAATCTGAAAATCAAATGGGCCATCTGGGGAGCAATCGCTATGATGTTGTTTTACACCCCTTTAACACTATGGCTTGCCATCTCGAATAAAGTTGGAGATTGCGGATGTTTCGGGGATGCAATAAAGCTCACCAATTGGCAGACTTTTCTGAAAAATGTGGTATTGGATGTGATTTTGGTTTTCATTTACCTGAACAGGAACCATTATAAGAATAAACTGAAACAGGTTATTCAGGTAGGAGCCTCCGGCGTGCTTGCAATTCTGGTTATCGGCTTTGAGATTTTCAACCTCAATCATCTTCCTGCTATAGATTTCATGCCATACAAAACGGGCAACAACATTCCGGCAGGCATGATTGTCCCTCCCGGCGCACCGAAAGAAGTAAGGTCACCCATTGTTCTCTATTATGAAAAGGCAGGGAAAACTGAAAAATTTTCACTGCAGAATTACCCGGGAAATGATTCAACCTGGCGCTATGTCAAAACGGAAAGTAAGGTATTAAAGAAAGGATATGAACCTCCGATTCATGATTTTATCATAACTACTCCTGACGGTCAGGAAATAACTGATTTAATCCTTTCGGATGAGGTGCCTTCGCTGCTGATTGTTTTTCATACGCTGAACAAAACCAGTCTGAAAAATATCGGGGAAATTAACCGGTTGGCTGATCAGGCTGTATCAAAAGGCTACAAGGTATATGGACTGACATCGTCATTGCCTGAAGAATTTGAAGTATTCAAGGAAAAAGCCAGGGCAACCTACCCGCTGTACAACATGGACGGCACCACCTTGAAAACCATGATCCGCTCAAATCCCGGAGTTATCTTGCTCAAAAAAGGCACCATCATGGGCAAGTGGAACGCCAAACAATTGAAAAAATTAAAATCCATTTAGTCTTATATTCAGATTATTAATTATTTACCTATGAGAAAAAGAATAGTTGCCGGTAACTGGAAAATGAATACCGACGTTGCGACGGGAGTAAAACTTGCGAGTGATTTGATGCAGCTTCTGAAAGCTCAGCCTGCACCTGAAAATGTTGGTGTTGCCATAGCTCCTCCGTTTACGCATTTGAGCGAAGTAAGTAAGGTAATTGATCCGTCAAAAATTTGCCTGGCCTCCCAGAATTGCGCCTCCGAAGCCAAAGGAGCCTATACGGGCGAAGTTTCCGTTGATATGCTGAAATCAGTCAGTGTGATGGCTGTTATTATCGGACATTCTGAAAGACGCGCCTACTATAAAGAAGATTATTCCACTTTAGCCAAGAAAGTTGATCTGACCATACAAGGCGGTTTACGCCCGATTTTCTGCTGCGGGGAAGTTCTTGAAGAAAGAAATGCCGGTATTCAGAATAAAATCGTTGAAGCACAGCTGAAAGAAAGCTTGTTTCTTTTGAGTAATGAAGATTTCTCAAAAGTGATCATTGCCTATGAACCTGTTTGGGCCATTGGTACCGGTGTTGTTGCCTCCCCTGAACAGGCCCAGGAAATACACAAATTTATCCGTTCGCTGGTTGCTGCCCGGTATGGCGCTCAGATTGCAGATGATCTGACCATCTTGTATGGAGGTAGTTGCAAATCATCCAACGCGGTGGAAATTTTCTCAAAACCGGATGTCGATGGTGGTTTGATCGGTGGTGCAGCCCTGGATGCTGCTGAATTCCATAAGATCGTGCTGTCGTTCTGAAAATGAAAAAATCCGGCATTCTGATTTTCTTGATAATGGGATGCCTGATCCATGGGCTGGGCCAGGAAACTTTGCGTTTCCATTCTGACCCCGCCTTGTTTGTACTGGAAGCCCGTGCTTTTTTCGGTGAAGGTCAACCGGAAAGATCACGGGCTATCTTGCAGAAGTACGAGTATGCACAAAAAAAAGGACTGCTTGAGGAGAATCAGTGGATAGATCTTGCCAAAAAGGCAAATACCATTGAAAAGCTGGGTGCACCGCCATTCCCGGATTTCTATACTCTCCTTGAATCGTATCTTGAAATCACCACTCATGTCAAAAACCAGGCCGACTATTTTACCTGGTCGGCACAGCTCGACAAGCTCCTGACCGATGATAAAAGGAGCCTGAACCTGGCCCGGTCATTTCTTGACTTTTCGCTGGCCTTTTCACAAAAGGGAATTCTGTTCAAATCGCCAGCCTGCCAATGGAAGGTTAGCGCCGGTCAGAACGAATTCGGGAAAGACTCCCTCTTTTATGTGGTGATCAGCAGTTCAAATCTGGTGGCCAGTGCCAGCGGCGACAGTACGGTGATTTTCTCAACCCGCGGTAAATATTACCCTGAATCTCATTTCTTTTCCGGTCAGGGCGGAAGGATTACCTGGGAAAAGTTGAAAATTCAAGCCGATCAGGTATATGTCAACCTGAATGATTATAGTCTGAACTTATCAAAATCTGTTTATTCCATTGACTCAGTCAATTTAATCGACAAGCGCTATTTCACCGAACCGCTGATCGGCCAGGTTGAAAACAAAATTCTTCCGGGTGTGAGCGCTGATGTGGCCGGATATCCGCGATTCACCTCCTACGAACTCCGAAACAGAATCAAAAACATTTATCCCGGAATGGATTTTGAAGGAGGGTTTTCATTACAGGGATTGAAAGTAATCGGTACCGGTCTTCCTTCCCAAAAAGGCATCCTCACCATTTACAGAAGTGACAAGCCCATCATGAGACTGGCCTGCACCCATTTTACTTTTAAACCTGATCAAGCGAGGGGAATAAATGCCGAAGCGAGTATTTATCTGGAAACCGATTCTATTTATCATCCCGGACTATCGTTCCAATACAACAGCAATCTGAAGGAAATATCTTTGATCCGTGACGGGCAGGGCCTCTCCCCTTCGAGGTATCTGAACTATTACCACGGATATGATCTGGATGCAGGATGGATACGCTGGCGATTGGGTGATTCCTTTATGACCATTTCAGGATTACCGGGTAGCACCGAAAACCGTGCTTCATTTGAATCATCCGACTTTTTCAATATGGATCGATTCAATGAGATTCTGATTGCTGATAAAGTTCATCCGGTATCGGCAGTCAAACAATGCGCCGATCATTACTATTCCCGGGATTATACCCTGGCAGATCTCTCCACTTTCATGGGTAAACCACAGCATCTGGTTGAAGAGATGCTGCTGAAGCTTTCATTCTATGGATTTGTCAGATATAATCCGGAGACCCGGCTCATTAACGTTCAGGAAAGAGCTTATGACTTTCTGAAAAAAAACGCAGGATTGCAGGATTATGATATTATTCGTTTTGAATCTGTTCAACCCCCTGAAGATGAAAACGCTTTGCTCGACCTGAACACCAATCATCTGAAAGTATTCTCCATAAAATCAATAGTACTCAGCCAGACCAGAAATGTTATTATATACCCGACTAACAGCACGATAGAAATTCTCAAGGGAAAAGACATCCTCTTTGATGGAGAAATTCAAGGGGGTCTGGTCCATTTCTCCGGGAAACAGTTCCATTTTACTTATGATGATTTTTCAATCCTGCTTAAGGAAGTCGATATGCTGAAAATCCAGGTATTTGAAAAACCACTGAAGAAGGATACTGATCCCCTTTTGGCAGATGTAACTTCTGTGATCGAGAATACACGGGGCGTACTGAAGATCGATGAACCGTCAAATAAATCCGGATTAAAAGCGGAAGATTTTCCCGAATACCCGATTCTTCAAACCGATACCAATGCCTTTGTCTATTATGACCAGAAAGAAATTCTGAACGGCATTTATCCGCGCAAAACATTCAATTTCAACATCTCACCGTTTACTCTGCGGGGGCTGAATCTCTATACCTTCAGTGACTCCCTTATATTTCCGGGTCGTTTTATGACTGCCGATATTTTTCCGCCTTTGGAACTTGCTTTGCGGCATCAGTCGGATCATTCACTTGGATTTGAAACGCTTAAAACCCCAAAACAAGGATTACCTGTTTATCAGGGTAAAGGCACGTTCTTCAATAACCTGGCAATGAGTCGCGCCGGGTTGAAAGGGTCCGGAAAGCTCGAATACCTCAATTCGGTTCTGGAATCAGAAGATTTCCTGTTCCTGCCCGATCAGGTTAACACAGTGGCCAGATTATCCGTTATCAAAGATACTGTCGGCACCGGCAATCCGGCCACACAAGGTGAGCAGATGGCCGTCAGATGGAGTCCTGAAAATGAGAACCTCGTTGCCCAAAGCACTAAAGGACCCCTCAATATGTATGGCAACGGTCAGTTCAACGGGGCACTTTCACTCGACCCCAATGACCTGACTGCAAAAGGAACACTACTATTTGACGGTTATTCGATAACCTCCAATGAATTTGTTTTTTACAAAGACAGCTATGAAGTAAAAAACGGCGTTCTGAAGATCTTTGCCGATTCTGCGGCCCGGACAGCCGACCCGGCGCTGAGCGGCGATGCCGGACTCTTTTTTGTGGGAAACCAGATTAACGGACAGGTCAAAGTTGATCAGAAAAAAGCCCATTTTGAACCTGCTGGAAAGGATTCCCGAATGGAGTTTACCCAAAACCAATTCATCGGTTTACCCAAATCAGTTGATTGGGATCTCTCAACCAGGCGCATCACCATGGATGATGTCATCCTAAGTATGGCATCGAAGCCTGGAGATTCGCTGAACTTCAAGTCGCGACAAACTGAATTCACATTGGCAAACCAGACCGTTCAAGCTCATCAGGTTGAGTATATTGACGTTGCTGATGTCAGGGTTTTTCCAAAGGACCAGAATCTGATTATCAGGAAAAATGCCCGGATTGATTCACTCATGCAGGCAACGATTGTCAGCCGCGACACTTCTCTGGTTCACCGCATTACTGAAGCCACCATAACGATCACTGATCACCGTAAATATCATGCCCGTGGATTCTATCAATACACGGATATCGCCAAACGCGATTTTCCGATTGAGTTTTCGGATATACAACCAGATAAAAATGGTGTATCATTGGGTAAGGGGATGATCCCCATTCAGGGTGATTTCGGACTAAGCCCTGCATTCAGATATATCGGTTCTGTAGAATGGAACAATAATGAACGATATCTGTTATTCGACGGACAGGCACAATTCAGCCATGCCTGTCCAAATATCACGCGTCAATGGATCCAGTTTACCAGCCGGATTTATCCCGATTCCGTTTCTATTCCGATCGACTCGATCACCGTCAACCATCAGAATGAAAGGCTTTTTAAAGGATTTTTCCTGTCGAATCAACCGGTTGAGTTGTATTCGACCTTTGTCGGGCCACATACCCGGTACAGCGATCAACCGCTGATCTCAGCTTATGGAACCCTCTGGTTCGATGAAGAAGCAAAAAAATACAAGCTAACTTCTTTTTTGAAGGAAGCAACTCCGGAGGCAGATGGTACAATTCTGACTTTAAACGTGAACGATTGTATCACAGAAGCCCAGGGGCCCATAAACCTGGGCGTCGATCTTGGTCAGGTGAAGTTGCTGGCAGCCGGTAAAATGTCGCACGATCTCACTAAAGACACCGTCACGGCTTCCATGATTCTCACGTCTGATTTCTTTTTCGACTCCGATATTCTGAATTACATGGCCAAATCGATCAATGGTTCCAATGGCTTAGAGCCGGTCAATTATAGTGACCCGGAATTCAGAGAAGCATTTAAAAACCTTCTGGGTGGCGTAAAAGCAGGAGATCTCCTGAAACAGCTGAGTTTATACGGGAAATGGCGGAAAGTTCCGGATGAATTGCTCCACACCCTGGTTTTCTCAGATGTCAGATTCAACTGGAACCCTGAAACAGGCTCCTATCAATCAACCGGCAAAATCGGCTTGTGCAACGTTTTGGATGAATCCGTTAATAAAAAGCTCAACGGATATATTGAAATTCTCCATCGCAGAGGTGGCGACACATTTACAGTATACCTTGAAGTTGACCGTCAGAAATACTTCTTCTTCAACTACTCACGCGGTGTCATGCAATGCGTAGCAGGACCCGGATTCGAAAAATTCAACACAATGATTCGTTCTGCCAAAGAAGGAAAACGGACTCAAAAAACTCAGCCCGGTGAATCGGGATACCAGTATTATATTGGTACTTATTCTCAGGTGGCTTCATTCCTGAGAAAGTTCAATGTAGAGAGATAATATTTCTCAAAAACCATTTCAGGATCAAACATTTGCTGTTTGCACCTGCTGACTTATCTGGGAACTTCCCATAGATCAAGGTTTTCGATTCTGCTTCCATTGATCTCAAACCGGATTGCGGTTTTAACCTGATGAATCCCCAGGTTTCCTGCAGCTCCCGGATTAATGTGAAGCATTTCTCTCGACTTTTCATTCCTGATCTTCAGGATATGGGAATGTCCGCATACGAAGATTTTCGGCTTGAACTCATTGAGCCGGCGAACAACTTCATTGAGGTAATGCCCCGAATAAACGCCAATATGAGTGATCAAAACCTTCACATCTTCAACCTGAAATTCGAGAAATTCTGACAATTCCCTTCGGACTTCCCATCCGTCGATATTTCCATATACCCCCCGAAATGTCCGTCCTTCTCCCAGAATATCGGCAATGCCAATATCTCCGATATCACCGGCATGCCAGATTTCGTCACAATCTTTAAAAAAATCAATTACAGGCTGTTCGAGACAGCCGTGCGTATCAGATAAAACACCGATTTTAGTCATACAGCAAAGATAATCAGTTGGGGAATCTTTACATTTACCGCAAAATATTCAAATCGATTTTAGATGAAAAAACTGGTAATACTCATGGTAGCGCTCTTCATGGTTGCTAATTTTCAACCGGCCAATGCACAGGAAGCCAAAAACGCAAACATGATTTACAATCCGAATGCCGATGCCAAGAAAGAGATCAGCGAAGCTATTAAGAAGGCTAAGGCTGAAAACAAACATGTTTTTATCCAGGTTGGCGGAAACTGGTGCAGTTGGTGCCGTCAGTTTCATGCCTTCATCAATGAAGACGCCGATATCAAAAAATTCATCCAGGATAATTATGTGTTTACCCTGCTCAATTACAGCAAGGAAAACAAGAATATCGAACTATTAGCCCGATATGAGAATCCTGGTCGTATAGGGTATCCCGTTTTTCTGATTTTAGATGGCAAAGGCAGATTGATTCATACCCAGGATTCGGGACTTCTTGAAGATGGCCGTGGATATTCAAAGGATAAAGTGTTGACTTTCCTGAAAAACTGGACCGTAGCCGCTATCGATCCCAAAAATATGAACTAGCAGTTTTACCCGTCAGACCTGGATTTCAATCCGGGTGAAAATGAGGCTTTAAACAACAGAATATGCATTTATTTTATTCTCCGGGTTTATCTGATGAATCAACTTTCACGCTTAATAAGGATGAATCGCATCATGCAGTTCGCGTTTTGCGGCTATCTCCGGGAGATGAGATCATTTTGGTCAATGGGTCAGGCGGATGGTATGAGTCAAAAATCATCTCCCCGGATCCGAAGGCTTGCGAAGTTGAAATTGTCAAACAGATTCAGAACGTTGGAAAACCAGCCTATCACTTACATATCGCCATTGCTCCAACCAAATCAATCGACCGTTATGAATGGTTCCTCGAAAAGGTAACGGAAATCGGCATTAGTGAAATCTCACCGATCATTACCGATCACTCTGAACGTAAGGATGTTAAGACAGAACGGCAGATGCGGGTGATTTTGGCTGCGATGAAACAATCGTTGAAGGCATTCCATCCGGTACTGAACGAACCCGTTTCTTTTAAAAACTTCATTAAAAAATCGAATCCCGGTATAAAAACCATCGCACATTGTCAGCCTGATGAAAAACAATGGCTCGACGGAAAGCTTTGCAACGGTGACCCTATGACCATTTTGATCGGGCCCGAGGGTGACTTTAGTGATGCGGAAATCAAATTAGCCAAGGATAACGGCTATATTCCGGTCACACTGGGAAACAGCCGCCTTCGTACAGAAACTGCCGGCGTAGTTGCCTGCCATACCGTTTCATGGGTTTGCAGGGAACTTTGATATTTTTTTCATCCCCGGAATTTTTCACTATCTTGTAAGAGGTTGGCGGCATGCCAAATAACCTCTTTAACCTATGTTGGGACGTACAAGAAACAAGCGGCAACTTGACATTTTCGAGGTTCCGATTGATCGAATGATCAATAAGAACCATGAATTTGCAATCGGAGCAGAATCCATTGACTGGGAACTACTTGAAGAACATTTCAGCCCCTATTATGCTCATAAGGGTCGCCCGGGAATTCCTCCCCGTAAAATCATTGGGATGCTCCTCCTGAAAGAGAGATTTAATCTGAGTGATGAAAAAGTTCTGAAGATCTGGCCTGAAAACCCTTATTGGCAATACTTCTGCGGTGAAGTCAATTTCCAGACTGATAAACCTTTTGCGACCAGCGAACTCACGCGTTTCCGTCACAGGGTCGGGCCGGAAGGCATGGAAATGATCAAAAACATCACGATTAAACAATTCGGCAAGCCAGACTTCAGGAAATATGAAACCTACTCCGACAGGCGTAAAAAATCTTTTTGGAAAAAACTAATTGGATGATATTCTGAATGTTACGGTTCGCTATATTTGTTCTGTTTAGTTTGATTCCCCTTCAGTGCATAAATCAGGAATCCATGCAATCAAATAATAAAGACCGACAGACTGCTGTGGCTGGTACTTTCTACCCTTCCGACCCCTCGGGGCTGCGAAAAATGGTTTCGGGTTTTCTGGCATCGGCCAAACCCAATAAAACCGATGGTCTGACACGAGCCATACTTGTTCCCCATGCCGGTTATGTGTATTCCGGTGAGGTTGCAGCATCCGGTTTCAACCAGCTGAACCCTGATCAGGTTTATCAAAGAATCTTCATTATCGCTTCATCGCACCGGTACAGCTTCGTTAAAGCGGCAGTTTACACATCGGGTGACTATTTAACACCACTTGGCCGGGTGCCCGTTGATATCGATGTTTCAAAAGAACTGTTAAATAGCAGCGCCTTCACAGATTACCCCGAAGCTCACCTATCCGAACACAGCATTGAGGTACAGCTGCCTTTTCTCCAATGCAAGCTTAAAAAACCTTTTAAAATTGTTCCAATCATCATTGGTAGCCATGTTCCTTCAGTTTGTCAGGACATCGCTGCAGCGCTGAAACCTTATTTTACAAAGGAAAACCTGTTTGTCGTCAGTTCTGATTTTTCGCACTACCCGGCATACGAGGATGCCATAAAGATCGATGAACAGACTGCTGTGGCCTTCTGCTCAAATTCAACAACAAAATTTCTTGATACAATACGGAACAGCGAAAAAATGAACATTCCGGATCTGGCCACCAGTATGTGTGCATGGCCTTCAGCGCTCACCCTTTTATATTTGACACAGGACTACAGTAATCTCATTTTCAATAAAATAGATTACCAGAATTCCGGAGATAACAAATCTTATGGTGATAAAAAAAGCGTCGTCGGTTATCATGCCATCTGCATAGCTGAGTCACAACCGTCCGGTTTTTTTTTAACGGCTTCCGATAAGCAGGCCCTGATCAGCATAGCCAGAACTACCCTCGAATCCTATATCAAGACCCGAACCTTACCTCCATTGAATCCTGCCGGATATAGTGATGCACTTAAAGCTAAAGCCGGAGCTTTCGTCACCCTGACGATTGAAAAAAGTCTTCGCGGATGTATCGGATCATTTGAACCCAATATTCCGCTTTATAAACTTATTCAGGAAATGGCAGTTGCTTCATCTACCCGGGATAGTCGTTTTCAGCCTGTTAAAGCAGATGAACTGGAGTCGGTTCATATCGAGATTTCTGTTTTAACGCCCATGCGTAAAATTGATAATATCAGCGATATACAATTAGGAAAGCATGGAATCTATATCAAGAAGGGATTTTCAAGTGGAACCTTTTTGCCACAGGTAGCAACGGAAACAGGCTGGTCGCTTGAAGAGTTCCTCGGTCATTGTGCCCGTGACAAGGCCGGAATCGGTTGGACCGGTTGGAAGGGAGCTGATATCTACATTTATGAGGCTTTAGTCTTTGAGGAAGATACCCCGAAGAAAAAATGAACGCGCCCTATTTATTGGTCCCCATCGGGTTGGTCCTGTTAATTATCTATTGCATCAGCCTACTGTTCAGCCAGCTCGATATTATCAGCAAACCCATCCACCGTAAAATCTGGAACTACGGACTGCTGACTTCGTTTGCCATTGCTGCTGTTCTCGGCATCCTGATGGTCATCCAGATAAATTACCGGATGGAGGTACCCTGGACAGAAAAAGTTCTGAAATGGCACGTGAATTTCGGCATCGCCATGTCGGTTATCGGAATATTCCACTTTCTATGGCATTGGAGGTATTATTTTCCCGGGAAAAAGCATAGAACCAGAAGAGAGCGTGTAAAGCCGGATCTTGCTGCACAAGCCCTAACCAACAGGTCTTCACGATGGATGTTCTTCATGATTGGTTTTGCAGGCATTGCTTTTCAAACATTTTTAATCCGGGAGCTGCTATCGCTGTTTCAGGGCAATGAACTCATGATATCCATGATCATGTTTCTCTGGATGTTGATCACCGGTTGCGGTGCCTTAACCGGGAACAGAGCAAAAATCAGTATCAGCGAAGATGTTCAGGACAATCTATACAAATCACGAATGCTGATCGTCACACTGCTTCTCCTGCCCCTCATTTCATTACCGCTGATGTATTACTGCAAAGTTTTGTTTTTTGCACCGGGAGTTGAAGCAGGGCCGTTAGCCTTTTCAGGGTTTCTGTTATTAATCCTTACCCCTTTCTGTTTTTTGAATGGTTTCTCATTCACTTTCCTGGTCAGATCGCAGGCATCTTCGGGTGTTCCCGTCAGGAAAGCTTATGCGTGGGAAAGCATCGGCAGTGCCACAGCAGGACTGATCTGCACCTTAGCAATACTCGCAGGCATTTTTTCACCTCCGGGCGGAAAATTCCTGGAAAAACTCTTCCATCCGAATGATGAAATTGTTGCCACACGATCAGGACCCTCCGGCCGGCTTACTATTACGCGAAACGGAGACCAGATCAATATTTTTGAAAATGGGATTCTCGCTCAATCATCCGGCAATACGATGATCTGTGAAGAAATGGCTCATTTTTCCATGACCCGGCACCCATTACCCCGTAACGTTCTGGTTATCGGCGGTTTGTTGTCAGGCATTGATCAGGAACTCAAAAAATACGGATGCCGGAAAATCGATCTGATTGAACCAAATCCTCAGATTTTCAGACTGGCTAAAAAGCTCAACCTGATACAGAATCCAACTTTTCCTGTCAGATATATTCAGAAGCCGGTATCCGTTTGGATCAATCATCCGGATACCCGTTACGATGTTATTCTGGTGATGCTACCGGGTCCACAGAACCTGAGTCTTAACCGCTTCTACACGCTGGAGTTTTTCAAAAAAATGAAAAAATGCATGAATTCTGACGGTATCTTGTCAGTTATGTTACCGGGAACGGCAAATTACATTTCAGATGAGGCGATCAGCGCTATCGGTCCGGTAACCCGGTCCATGCAGAAGTGCTTCAGCCAGGCCATACTGTTTCCCGGAGAGAACAACTATCTGATTGCAGGTAATACACCCCTTCGTACGGATATTCTGGAAGTGATGAAAACCCGGAACATCACTGCGCTTTATGTATCAAACGGTTACTTTGATGAAACCCAGTTTCAATCAATAATGAAAGAATTGAACGATGCTATGCGTTCGGAATTGTCTATCAATACCGATCTAAAACCTAAAGCTTATTTCGGACAAATTGCATGGTGGCTTGGGCATTTTCCTGATAAAATCTTATGGCCCCTGGTAGCAATCATGGCGGTACTGTTGTTTAGCTGTCTCTTTTCGGGCCATTCAGCCTATAGCAGCATGTTTATCATGGGGGCCGGTGCATCGGGAATTGAGATCATTCTGCTGTTCTTATTGCAGATCACAGCCGGATCCCTCTATTTGCTGACCGGACTTTTACTGGCCTCCTTTATGACAGGCGTTGCATTAGGAAGCATGGAAGTTTTCAAAGGCAGGTTGCATAAGCTTTTTACATCTGAAACTTTGATTTTGCTTGCATTTATCGGCTCCACAGCACTGCTTGCCGGGTTATCCGTGTGGTTAACCAGATCCGGCGGAGGTGTCTGGTTAAAAGCCACCCTGATCATCCTGCTGACTTTTATGATTTCCGTTTTTATCGGGTCATTCTTTGCCAGTCTCACCATAACATCATCAAGCGCTGTTTCCGGAGGATTGATATATGTGTTTGATATGCTGGGTGGTGCTATCGGAGCCATCATCTATCCATTGGCCATAATACCTTTACTTGGAATCCTGCCGGCGATCGGGATCATTTCAGCTTCAGGAGTGTTAATTTTATTCTTGTTAAAAGTCAGGCGAAGCTAGGCCTTCAATAAGTGATGAATAAAAGGGATTTTTTAAAAGGGGTGTTTACTGCAGGAATTGCTGCCTGTATTTATTCAAATGAAAGTTTTGGAAATATGAAACCAATAACCATGAACAACGATGGGGATATCAGGACCGGTGAACGTGAAGCCAAACATTGGATTGTAACGCCACGCGGCATAAAGTGCCTGATTTGCCCGAATGAATGCACCTTAAAAGAAGGTGAGCTCAGCACCTGCCGAAACCGGATCTCCCGCGACGGAAAGCTTTATACCATGGCGTACGGGAACCCCTGTGCGATACACATGGATCCGATTGAGAAGAAACCCCTGCTTCATTTTTTACCAGGGACAACCGCTTTCAGTTTAGCAACAGCCGGGTGTAATTTTGCCTGTTTGAACTGCCAGAACTGGGAAATCAGCCAGACCAGTCCAACCAAAACCCGTAACTATGATGCGAATCCCGAAACGGTGGTAGACCAGGCTATTCGTGAACAATGCAAATCCATTGCCTATACCTATTCAGAGCCGATCACCTTTTTTGAATACATGATTGACACTGCAACAATCGCTAAACAGCGGGGGATCAAGAACATCATGGTATCCAACGGGTATATCAACCAGGCACCGTTGTTCGAATTGTGCAAAGTCATAGATGTGGCAAACATCGATCTGAAAACTTTTGATCCTGATGTTCATTTAAAGCTTACCGGTGGCAATCTGGCGCCAATCCTCGCTACCTTAAAAACCTTTAAAGAAAATGGTGTCTGGCTTGAAATCACCAATCTGATCATTCCCGATTGGACTGATAATTTTGATCAGATCACAAAGATGTGTGAATGGCTGGTCAAGGAAGGATTTGATGATAATCCGCTCCATTTCAGCAGGTTTCACCCCATGCACAAACTGACCAGGCTGCCCGCAACTCCGGTTCAAACACTCACCAGGGCTAAAGACATTGCGGTGAAAGCAGGAATGAAATATGTTTATATCGGAAATGTTCCAGGATTGAACGGAGAAGACACCTATTGTCCGAAATGTAAAAACCTGCTGGTTAAGAGGAACGGGTTCGATATTGTGCAGAATCAGATAAGCGGTGGCAAATGCCCGAAATGCCAGAACCCGATTGCCGGACGGTGGCTGTGACAGCGTTATGCAAAGACTTTATCGTTGGTGTCAAAAAGTGAATGGAAGAGTTATTAACGTATCCCAATTATCGTCCCAATGTGAATCAAAAAAAATTACATTTGCCTGATAATATTTTAACACTATGAGCGGCGAATCTTTGGTTCTCTTCTTCATTGTTGGTGTTTTCCTTGTATCTGCAGGACTTTTATTTGGCCATTTTCTCGGGCCCAACATCAGCAAAAACCCAGCAAAATTCGAGCCTTACGAATGTGGAATTCCGGCACAGGGAAATGCCTGGATCCAGTTTAATGTCGGGTATTATCTTTTCGCGATTATCTACCTGATATTCGACGTGGAAACCGTACTGGTATTTCCCTGGGGAGTTGTCATGAAAGAAATCGGCATGAGGGCATTTATCGAGATCGTGGTGTTCTTCATCATTCTCGGATTGGGCCTGATCTATGCCTGGAAAAAAGGTGCATTAAAATGGGTATAAAAATCAAAGACATGAAGTATGAAGATTTTCAGGACAATGAAACCCTGGAACTCTTCAAACAAACAGGTGGCAATATCCTGATGACCACGATTGACGATCTGGTTAACTGGGGACGTTCAAATTCGCTCTGGCCATTGACATTTGCCACCAGCTGTTGCGCAATGGAGATGATGTCCGCGGGTGCTCCCCGACACGATTTTGCTCGTTTCGGAATTGAAGTGTATCGTGCTTCACCCCGACAAGCCGATGTGATCGTCGTTGCCGGAACCATTACGTATAAGATGGCCCCCGTACTAAAGCGCTTGTATGATCAAATGGCTGACCCTAAATACGTTATAGCTATGGGCGCATGCACCTGCTCCGGCGGCCCGTTCTTTTATAATTCCTATTCGGTAGTCCGTGGTGTCGACCATCTGATCCCGGTCGATGTTTTTATCCCAGGCTGCCCTCCCCGACCGGAAGCTTTATTATATGGAGTTATGCAACTGCAACGTAAGGTGAAAACAGAAAGCATGTTTAACCAGCGTGACCCGATGGAGAATTTCATATAATCTGCAGGACATGGAAAAAGAACAATTAAGTCAGATCATCTCAGAATCATTTCCAGTTTTGGATATTGATTCATCAAAAGATACACTGAGAGTCAAAACCGATGCTGCCAACATACATGGTTTGGCAACCTTTCTGCGTCATGACAGCCGGTTGCAGTTCGATTATCTCATGAATATGTACGGTATCGACTTTGAAAGCAGATTTGCCATTTCGTACCATCTAGAATCCACTCTGCTCAAACATGCCATATTCGTGGAAATCAGCATTAGTGATCATGACAATCCTGCTGCAGATACCGTCAGCGATATCTGGAAAACTGCTCAGTATCAGGAACGTGAAATATATGATCTGATGGGGATCAAATTCAACAACCACCCTGATCTCAGACGTCTGTTCTTAGAAGATGGCTGGGGTTTCCCTTTGAGAAAAGACTATAAGGACGAGATAAACATCATCGAACGCTAACACATGCAGGAAGCTGAATTACAAGATAATGTGACCGCTAAAGAAGACGGTGAATATATCATAAACATTGGACCGCAACACCCTTCCACCCACGGTGTTATGCGGTTTATCACTTCTCTGAAAGGAGAAATGATAGAATCTGTTACTCCTGAAACCGGCTATATCCATCGTGGGATAGAGAAAATGTGTGAACGTCTCACTTATCCTCAGATCATACACCTGACTGACCGGATGGATTATCTGTCGGCTCACATGAACAACGAGGCGGTATCCCTTCTGGTTGAGAACGCATTGGGCATTGAGGTTCCTGAGCGGGTAAAATACATCCGGACTATTCTTTCAGAGCTCCAGCGTATTGCATCCCACCAGCTCTGGTGGTGCGCATTTGGAATGGATATGGGTGCACAGACCTGCTATTTCTATGGATTGCGCGACCGGGAATACATTCTGGACATTTTTGAGGAATCTTTCGGTTCCAGGCTGACTCACAGCGTAATTTGTCCGGGCGGACTCATGAACGATATCCATCCTAATTTTCAGAAGCGGATCAAGGATTTCATTAAATATTTCAGAAAGAAACTTCCGGAATATGACCAACTTCTCACCGGCAACATCATTTTTGAAAACAGGACAAAAGGTATAGGAGTTCTATCGAGAGAAGAAGCCATTAGTTTTGGCTTTACCGGTCCATGCGGGCGGGGTTCCGATTTCGCATGCGATATCCGCAAAAAGTTTCCGTATAGCGCATATAACAAAGTCGAATTTAAAGAGATACTCTATACAGAAGGCGATTCCTGGGCACGCTATAAAGTCCGGATTGATGAGATGTGGGAATCCATGAAGATTCTTGAACAATTGGTCGACAACATTCCTGAGGGTGATTTCTCAGCCAAAATGAAACCGGTAATCAAACTACCCGAAGGAGAATACTATCAGCGGGTAGAAACAGCAAAAGGTGAATTGGGTGTATACGTGATCAGTAACGGTGAAAAATATCCGCAAAGAATTCATTTTCGTACACCGTGTTTCAACAATCTCTTCCCGATTAGTCAGATGTGCGCCGGAAATAAAATCGCCGACCTGATTGCCATCAGTGGCTCGCTGGATCTTGTAATTCCTGATATTGACCGATAGTTCAACCGAATATAACCAAAACGATGCCGTTTAGTATTTACGATTTTTCTGTCACCACAAAGGCCATTGACCAGTTTCTGAATCTCAACTTAGGTCCTGCATGGGCATTCGTCGTGGAACTGGCAATTGTGGGAATCATTTTTCTGGTCTGTTATGCACTCGTTGGTCTGTACCTGGTGTTAGCAGAGCGCAAAGTATGTGCCTTTATCCAGAATCGGGTCGGCCCTAACCGGGTCGGCAAGTGGGGGCTGATCCAGACTTGGGCCGATATGATCAAGTTGCTCATGAAAGAGATCATCCCACTCAAGAAAAGGGATAAACTGCTGTTCACGGTTGCACCCTATATCGTGATCGTTGCCACTTTCATGTCTCTGGCAGCGATTCCCTATGCCAAAGGGTTACAAGCTGTTGATTTTAATATCGGTGTTTTTTACATGATGGCGGTTTCATCCTTAGGGGTGATCGGGATTCTCCTGGCCGGATGGTCGAGCAACAGCAAATACTCACTGATCGGAGCCATGCGAAGTGGCGCCCAGGTTGTTAGCTATGAATTATCCGTAGGCCTCGCATTACTGTCAATTGTCATTTTCACCGGATCGATGCAACTCTCTGTGATTGTGGAAAGTCAGGCTAACGGATGGTGGATATTCAAGGGTCATCTCCCTGCTATACTGGCGTTTGTTATATACATTATCGCCAGCACCGCTGAAATAAACCGCGGTCCGTTTGACCTTGCAGAAGCAGAATCAGAACTGACTGCCGGATTCCATACTGAATATTCAGGAATCGGGTTTGCCTTCTTTTACCTGGCTGAATATATCAACATGTTTATTGTTGCATCGCTGGCTGCCACGGTATTTCTGGGAGGCTGGATGCCTCTTCATATTGGCAATCTCGAAGGATTCAACCACGCAATGGATTTTATCCCGCCAGTTATCTGGTACTTCGGTAAAACGGCTTTTCTGGTTTATTTGATCATGTGGTTCAAATGGTCGTTCCCCAGGATCAGGATTGATCAACTACTTACACTGGAATGGAAGTATTTGCTTCCGATAAATCTGGTAAACATCCTGATCATTGCTTTCATCGTCCTCATGGGATGGTATATTAAATAAAGAATATGAATGCAGTAGGCAAATACTTCAGCGATATATTCCATGGGATCAGATCCCTTTGGAAAGGGCTCATGGTTACCGGATATTATTTTGTTCATCCCAAAGAGATTGTCACTCAGCAATATCCCGAAAACCGCAAGGAACTGAAAATGTTCGACCGACTGAGGGGTGAATTGTACATGCCTCATGATGAGAATAATCTCCATCACTGCAACGGATGCGGGATATGCCAGATGAATTGCCCCAACGGTTCCATTGAGATCATTACAAACACTTTGATTAACGAGGAAGGCAAATCAGAACGCATTATCGACAAACATATTTATCATCTGTCGATGTGTACTTTCTGTGGTTTATGCGTTAAAAACTGCCCGAGCCATGCTTTGGCCTTTAATCAAAATTTTGAGCTTGCCGTTTTCGACCGCAACAAGCTCGATAAAGTTTTGAACATGCCCGGATCAAGTCTGAAGAAAGAACCGAAAAAAACTACTAACCCAGCTAATTAAAACGATATGGCACTGAATGTATTCATGTTTTATTTGCTCGCTGCTGCCATTGTGATCTGCTCGGTGTTTACCATTGCAACAACCAGAATTCTCCGTGCGGCATTTTACTTGCTTTGTGTGCTGATCTCAACGGCAGGGATCTATTTTCTGCTTCAGTATCAGTTTCTGGCTGGCGTTCAGCTGATTCTTTATGCGGGCGGCATTGTGGTTCTCATCATATTTTCCATTCTTCTGACGAGCCATATCAATCAAAAATTTGCCAAACCTGAGGTTGCCCGTTTGATCACCGGTATCATTGTCGGATTATCCGGTTTCGCCCTGTCAACCATCGCCATTCTGAAGTTCCCATTCAAGGCTTCAACAGAACCGGCCATGACTGTTGATATGCACGCAATTGGCACTCAGATGCTTTCGACCGGTAAAAACGGATATATCCTGCCTTTCGAAGTCATCAGTATCCTTCTTCTTGCAGCTATGATCGGTGCTATTATCATCGCAAAAAAAGGTGACTCCAAATCCTAACCACTTATCTCTAAACGCTAAAAATTTTCTCCATGATACAAGGAATTCCATTAACGCACGTGCTGATTCTCAGTTCATTCATGTTTTTCGCAGGTGTTTGTGGTTTCATTATCCGTCGTAACATGATCACGATTCTAATGTCGATTGAACTAATCCTTAATGCGGTCAATATCAATCTGGTAGCCTTCAACAGATATCTCTTTCCTGATCAGCTGCAGGGCCATTTTTTCGCCCTGTTTGTAGTCGGTATTGCCGCTGCCGAGGCCTCAGTCGCAATAGCTTTGGTTATCAATGTTTACAGGCGATTACACTCGATCGATGTTGATAAAGTGAATGAAATGAAGTATTAACCAACTTTCCGGCTGTTATGAATTATTCATTAACCATACTTATCCTTCTGATTCCTTTCGTCATATTCCTGTTCATTGGCATTGCCGGCATGAAGTTCAAGCCGTTAGTATCGGGATTGATCGGCACAATCGGACTCGGAGCAATCACATTGCTCTCTTATCTCACCGCATGGCAATACTTCTTTGTTGACGGAATGGTAAATGGCTCATTCCCGAAAATTATTGCCGCATCAATGGAGTGGCTTCGTTTTACTGACAAATTGGTCATTCAGGTTGGTGTTTTGCTCGATCCGATTTCTGTAATGATGCTTGTAGTGGTCACTACGGTTTCATTCATGGTTCACATATACAGTTTAGGCTATATGAAGGGTGAAAAGGGCTTTGAAAGGTTTTATGCGTTCCTTTCACTTTTCACTTTCTCCATGCTTGGTTTGGTTATTGCTACCAACATTTTTCAGATGTATATTTTCTGGGAATTGGTCGGGGTGTCGTCCTATCTGCTGATTGGTTTCTATTATACTAAAGCCTCAGCCGTTGCGGCTTCAAAAAAAGCATTTATCGTAACCCGGTTTGCCGATCTGGGATTCCTGATCGGAATACTGATCCTCTCCTATTTCACCCAGACTTTTGATTTCGGGATACTTACAGGCACAGATCAGAGTATTTTTGCCAAAACTGCCGGTGTCAGTTTCATGGGTCTTTCAGTGATGACCTGGGCAGCCCTGTTAATCTTTATGGGAGGTGCCGGGAAATCGGCCATGTTCCCGCTACATATCTGGCTACCGGATGCCATGGAGGGTCCGACACCGGTTTCAGCTTTGATCCATGCCGCAACCATGGTTGTCGCAGGTGTTTTCCTGATTGCCCGGATGTTTCCGGTGTTCTACTTTCAGGCGCCGGGAGCATTGACTGTGGTGGCCTATGTGGGTGGTTTTACTTCCATTTTTGCCGCAATAATCGCTTGTACACAGTTCGATATCAAGCGTGTACTGGCATTCTCCACCCTTTCGCAAATCGGCTATATGATGCTGGCACTGGGTGTATCAGGATATGGCGGACATGAGGGGCTGGGATATATGGCTTCGATGTTCCACCTGTTCACTCATGCCATGTTCAAGGCTTTACTCTTTCTGGGAGCCGGTTCGATCATTCATGCCGTTCACAGCAACCTGATGCAGGATATGGGTGGATTGCGGAAGTACATGCCGGTAACGCATATTACTTTCCTGATTGCCTGCCTTACCATAGCAGGAGTTCCATTTCTATCGGGATTCTTCAGTAAAGATGAGATCCTCGCTGCAGCCTATGAGCAAAACAAAATATTATTCGCCGTTGAATACATCGTTGCCGGTTTAACTGCATTCTATATGTTCAGGCTCTACTTCAATGTTTTCTGGGGCAAAGAACAGAAGTACGATCATACCCCGCATGAGGCACCAAAAACCATGACAATCCCCTTGATGATCCTGGCCTTTGGTTCGGTTTTCGCAGGGTATCTTCCGTTTAACAAACTGGTGACATCTGATTCAATGCCTTTTGAGTCACATCTTGATTTCGGAATTGCAATTCCATCTGTTCTGATCGGCTTGACAGGAATTTTTGTCGCCTGGATATTTTATAAAAAAGAGACCGGTATTCCGGCTCGGGTGATCGGTGCACTGGGCAATTTTTACAAGTGGGCCTATCATAAATTCTATATCGATGAAGTTTACCTTTTTATCACCAAGAAGATCATTTTCAATTATATATCCAGGCCTGTTGCCTGGTTCGACCGGCACATTGTCGATGGCACCATGAACGGTATCGGTTGGGTAACCGTTACGAGTTCCAATAAGATCAAAGGTTTGCAATCAGGAAGTCTGCCCATGTACGGTATGGTATTCGTTCTTTCGGCGGTTATACTGGTACTCATATTTGCTTTTATCATCTGATCATTAAGGTTTAATCTGAATTAGAAACCGATTATGAATATTCTGAACCTGTTAGTTATCATTCCAGTTTTGACGGTCTTTGGTATCCTTTTCACCAAAGATTTCAAAGGAGCCAGACTAGCTGCCGCAACGGGCATGTCGCTTCAGCTGATCACCTCTGTCATTCTGGTGTTTGGTTTTTTTGCCCAGCGAAATGCCGGAGTGTCGGGCGATTTCCTTTTTATGAGTGATTACACCTGGTTTAAATCGTTGAATATACATTACACAGTTGGTGTCGACAGCATTGCCGTGTGGATGATATTGCTGGCCTCGATTGTTGTTTTTGCCGGTATTTTTGCAAGCTGGCAGGTAGAGTATCTTTCGCGCGAATTTTACATTTCGCTGATATTGTTGGCAACGGGGGTTTTCGGGTTCTTCATTTCGCTCGATTTGTTCACCATGTTCCTATTCTATGAGCTTGCCGTGATCCCGATGTATTTGCTGATCGGAATCTGGGGCAGCGGTCCGAAAGAGTATTCCGCCATGAAACTGACCCTGATGCTGATGGGCGGCTCTGCGCTTCTGATTGTAGGTCTGGTTGGACTCTATTTCTATTCATCTGCCGCCGGACCGGTAACCTTCAATCTGATCGAGCTTTCAAAAATCTCCTTCCCGATGGCTATGCAACGCTTCTTCTTCCCGTTCCTGTTTGTCGGGTTCGGTATTCTGGGAGCCATGTTCCCCTTGCATACCTGGTCGCCGGATGGTCACTCATCCGCCCCGACCGCCGTATCGATGCTGCATGCCGGCGTACTAATGAAACTCGGAGGTTACGGGTGTTTGAGAGTTGCCATGTTCCTGTTGCCTCAGGCAGCAAAGGAAATGTCATGGATATTCCTGATCCTTACCACCATAAGTGTTGTTTACGGTGCTTTCGGAGCCGTTTGGCAAAAGGATCTCAAGTATATCAATGCTTATTCCTCGGTTAGTCACTGCGGTCTGGTGCTTTTCGCCCTGCTGATGATGACCGGTACATCAATGAACGGTGCAGTTATCCAGATGATCTCTCACGGTTTAATGACAGCCCTTTTCTTTGCGCTTATCGGAATGATTTACGGCCGGACACATACCCGGAATATCGACGAGATGGGCGGACTCATGAATGTGATACCCTTTTTGGGTGTGGCTTACGTAATCGCCGGTCTCGCTTCACTGGGATTACCGGGCTTAAGCGGATTCGTTGCTGAAATGACCATTTTTGTGGGTTCATTCCAGCATCCGGATACCTTCCACCGGGTGGCAACCATCATCGCCACTACATCCATTGTGATAACGGCTGTTTATATCCTGCGTGTAGTTGGAAAGCTACTGCTCGGCCAGATCAGGGAACAATCCTATCTTCAGTTTTCAGATGCCAAATGGTATGAACGGCTCAGTATTATTATGCTGATCGCTCCGATTGTGGTGATCGGCTTTTACCCTTCCTTCCTGTCGTCCACTATTATGGATGCAATCAATCCTATTGTCGAACGGTTAACAGCCCTGCTATAAAATTTAAAGTGATGGACATTGCTTCTTTTATTCTCATGCGAAACGAACTGATCCTGGTTGGGATCATGCTAATTTTGCTGATAGCGGAAATCTTTACAAAGAACGAGAACAAGCAAAAGCTTATTCCTCTGGCAGCCGTGCTGTTTGGACTGGCAACGCTGGTCAACTTTGTGCCGCTGCCTGAAGGGCAACTTTTTGGCGGCAGTTTTCAAACCACCCGCATGACCATGTTTATGAAAAGTGTTCTGAACATGGCCGTTATGATTGTTTTCCTTCAATCAGTTACCTGGCTCAAGCGGGAAGAAAACAAGGATCGAATCACTGAATATTTCATTCTCGTCATCGCCACTCTGATCGGTATGAATTTCATGATATCCTCAGGTGATTTTCTGATGATGTATATCGGACTTGAACTGGCGACCATCCCAATGGCCACGCTGGCTGCTTTTGAAAAATTCAGTTCAAAATCAGCAGAAGCCGGTATCAAGCTGATCCTTACTTCTGCGTTGTCGTCAGGAATCATGCTCTATGGACTGTCATTCATTTACGGTACCACCGGATCGATATATTTTGAAGATATCTTATCGGGCATAGGTTCAAATCCATTGCAAACTTTCGGTTTTATTTTCTTTGTTGCCGGAATGGCCTTCAAGATTTCCCTCGTTCCTTTCCACCTCTGGACGGCCGACGTTTACGAAGGATCTCCCATCAATATTACGGCTTATCTTTCGGTAGTGTCAAAAGGTGCCGCAGCTTTTACCCTGATGATTATTCTTTTTCGGGTATTTGGTTCAATTACAAAGATTTCGGAACCATTGCTTTATACGCTTGCTGTAGCCACCATGACTGTGGGTAACCTGTTTGCCTTGAGGCAGAATAACATGAAACGATTCATGGCGTTTTCATCCATTGCGCAAGCCGGTTTTATTCTTTTAGGGATCATGCAGGGCGGTGAAATGGGTATGGCAGCAGTGGTTTATTTCGTGCTGATCTATGTATTTACCAACCTCGCAGCATTCGGTGTGATATCCGCAATCTCCGAAGCAAGCGGAAAAGAAGAAATGTCAGATTATGCCAGCTTGTACAAGACCAACCCCAAGCTGACCCTGGTGATGTTGCTTGCCATGTTTTCACTGGCAGGAATTCCTCCGGTTGCCGGGTTTTTTAGCAAATTCTTCCTGTTTACTTCGGCTGGATCTAAAGGCCAATATATTCTGATCCTGATTGCTGTTCTGAACACGATTGTTTCTTTGTACTATTATCTCCGAGTTGTCAAAGCTATGATGATCGATCAGTCTGATACACCGATCGCCACCTTTAAAACACCCTGGCCGATGCGACTCAGCCTGCTTCTCTGTGTAGCCGGAATATTCATTATCGGATTTGCCAGTTTCATCTATGAGTTTATTTTTAATATCAGTTTCGGAATTAATTAATTTGCACTATGGCTCTTTTTCAGGGGAAACATATCATTGAAGTAATCGATGGAGTTCGCTGTTCATTAATCGAATCTGCCATTCCTGAAAAACGGATAGCGTTTTTGAAATCGATTCTTGAATTCAACGGTTATAAGGTAAAAACTTCGTCAGATGATGGAAGCTCCTGGAAATTAGGGGTAACCGACCTGTTGTTTAATGCTGTTATTGAAGTCTATAAACGTACACTTCATACCCCCAACGGGCATATCGTAACACCGGCTTACTGGCTGCAGATAACTGACAAGCAGACTGAAGGGGAGGTGAATTACTGGATGCACAGTGACGAATGAATCGTTACGCGTGACGCGTGACGCGTGACGATTGGCGTAACACGAAACGCATGATGCGTAATTCGAAACTCAAAAGTAGTACCTATGAACATCGAAGAATTGATCAAACTGATTTTGATTGGAATAGTGACGGGAGCCGCAGCCGGAGTGCTGGGTATTGGCGGTGGTTTAATCCTGATACCGGCATTGGTTATGGTGATGGGTTTCAGCCAGCATCAGGCCATTGGAACGAGTCTGGCTGTGATGTTGCCGCCGATTGGCCTATTTGCCGTCTATAATTACTATAAGGCCGGCCATGTGAATTTTTTATATGCCATGATCATTGCAGCCACGTTTATGATCGGCAGCTATTTTACCTCTAAAATTGCTGTGGATATTTCTGAAAACACCATCAGGAAAGTGTTCAGTGCTGTTCTTTTCCTGATCGCCATAAAAATGTTCTTTACCAAGTAGTCAACCCCTGCGGCTGATTTCGGTTAAAACATCAGCCTTGTGTATCTCTATATCTTTTTCACGCAGGCTGATCAAACCTTCCTTCTCGAATGTCTTGAGTACTTTCACCCCACTCTCCATCGAGATCCCTGCAAAATCAGCAAGGTCCTTTCGCGACAGAAGCTGGAAGATATCCGGGAATTCAGCTTTCATTGTATCGATATAAAGTAATGCATCCGCCATGCGTCCGTTCATCTGTTTGTACATGAGCGTCCGCAACGAATCAAAAAGATTGGTATTCTGTTCGCAATACCGTTTAATGATATGGTAGGCAAACATTCCATTCTGCTGAACCACTTTGGCAATTGCGTCTTTTTCAATCAGATAGACCTGGCAATCAGTCAAGGCTATCGACGAATAGTTAAATGTATTTTTCGTAAAGACTGCCGACAGGCCAACGAATTCCCCGGGCTTGATAATTCTCAGATTGTAATTTTTTACGCCGTCTCCTTCAAGATACTGTTTAGCCAGACCTTTGATGACGAATAAAACATAGGATGCGAACGCCCCCTGTTTGGTAAGATGGTCATCTTTGCGAAAAAGGACCTGCGTTTTACTCGCTTTGACAACTTCTGCCTCTTCTGGTAAGAGCATCCGAAAACAGGGCGCCTGAATATCGCAATAAAAATCGCTGTCAGTTTCGAGTATGGTTTTCATCTGTTCGCAGGTTTAAAATTTTTAAAGTTAACCTAAATCCATAAAAAAGTTGTTCAATATCAATCGGTAAGTTAATGCCCGAAAGGCTCAATCTCTTTATTCATCGGCCCTTGCCGCGTAACTTTGTCAGGTAATTAAAAACTTAAAAATCATGTTATATACAAATTTAAAACACCTCATTACCGCAGCTGATCACCATAAAGCAATCAGTGAAAATGAAAACGTTATGGTAGTATGCGGCCGCATGGGTCCGATGTGTATCCCCGTTTACGGCATAGCAGAAGAATTGGAAGAGAGCTACGGCCATGTTCAGTTTTATGATATGGAATTTGACAATCCGGAATCAGCAGTTATCCGGTCATTGCCTGAAGTACGCGGATTTATGGGGATTCCATTTACCATGTATTATCGGAACGGTAAGGTTGTCAAAGCCACCTCCAGCATTCAGACCAAGGATCAGATTAAAAGAATTCTTGATCAGGAATTTGCAACCGCTGTAACAGCAAAATTATGAACTCCGGCAATCATTACGATGCGATTATCATAGGCGGAGGGCCAGCCGGTTTAACGGCAGGAATTTACCTGTCGCGTGCACGACTGAAGACCCTCATCCTGAATGAAGGCACAATTGGTGGTCAGATGATTTTGACCCATGAGATTGCTAACTATCCGGGCGTGGAGAACATAAGCGGATACCAGCTGGCCAACATCATGAAAAAGCAGGCGAAAAGCTTTGGCTGCGAACTCCAGGGAAATATTACCCTTCATAACCTGGATTTGGCAGGTGCCACCAAACGAGTGCTCCTTGCTGATGGCACCAGTTACACTTCCGATGTGATCATCCTGACTCCCGGTGGCAGGTCACGCACTTTGCAGGTTCCGGGCGAAAACGACTTCAAAGGAAAAGGAATTTCCTACTGTGCCACTTGCGATGGCGATTTCTTTACCGACAAAGAAATAGTAGTGGTCGGAGGTGGTAATTCCGCCCTGGAAGAGGCTGTATCGTTAACAAAATATGCCAGTAAAGTGACCATTATTCATCAGTTCGATCATTTCCAGGCATTTGAACATGCCATTGAAGAAGCCCGGAATAATCCGAAGGTCAATTTTATCATGGAATCATCCATTACAGCATTTCACGGCAACGACAATCTTGAAAGTATTGATATTCAGAATTTGAATTCCGGATCAAGCCAAAACTTCAAAACAGATGGAGCCTTCATCTTTATCGGATATCTGCCCAACACGGAATTTCTGAAGGGTAAAGTCAATATGAATCAATCGGGTGAGATTATGGTCAATCCTGATTTTTCAACCGATATTCCAGGTGTATATGCTGCAGGAGATAGTATTCCAAAAAAATATCGTCAGATTACTACGGCTGTTGGAGACGGGACCATAGCGGCCCTGGCAGCATCAAATTATTTAAATGAGCTAAGAGTAATAACTAAAGTAGAACTATTCGCATGAAAATTTCATTCATTATATCGATCGTCTTTATTGCAGGGTTTCTGGCGCTGTTTCTTTGGACGCGTTACAAGATGAAAAACACTTCGGATACCATTGATAATAATAGCATAATGGTATTGACGGATCAAAACTTTCAGACGCAGATGAAAGACAAACTGGTATTGGTGGACTTCTGGGCCAGCTGGTGCATGCCATGCCGGATGATGGCTCCGGTATTGAACGAGGTTGCTAATGAGCTCCCTGACGGCGCTTATGTGGGCAAGGTGAATGTTGAAGAATACCAATCACTTGCAAACAGGTTCAACGTCAGGAGTATTCCAACACTGATACTTTTCAGGAATGGCAAAGAAGTAAATCGTTACGTCGGAGTAAAAAGCAAAGAGTTTCTTAAACAACAAATCGACAAGAATATTAAAAACAACAAATAATTCAAATCATGAAAAAGAATATAGGCACGATCGACAAGTCGGTCAGGATACTGATTGCGCTAATAGTTGTAACACTGGCAATTACAAAGGTAATAACCGGGCCATTAGCTATTGTTTTGCTGGTTTTATCAGGAGTATTAGTGCTGACCAGCCTGATTAGCTATTGTCCGCTTTATTTGCCCTGTGGAATAAATACTGGCAAGAAAAAATAGCAGGTTCAAAGTTAAGCCGATACAGCTTTCTTTAATGTTCAAGCAACTGGATGATATCACGGACGCTCATCCCATCGTCCTTGATCACGATCATCTGGATTTTTAGGCGATCAAGCAAGGGTTTGATCTTGATTCCGAACTCTCCAGACACAATCTTGCTCACTTTTTGCGATGAAATATAATGTACCGATGCCGTTCCGGCTCCTTCTTCGGAATCCCGATTCGGGTTCGGGATAAATTCATAAGATTTACTTTCTGAATCGTAGATTACGAAGCAGAAGCAACGGCCAAAATGTTTGTCAATGAGTGATTCAACAGACTCGCCGGTTGATGTTATCGCAATTTTCATGGTAAAGTTTTAAAATTCAGGAATCTCAAAAGGTTTTCAGGACTCTTCCGTCAATAGTATTGCTAATTTCATATCCTTCAACCTGCGAACTTCCGCATAACGGACAGCATTCAACAGTTGCGTCTTTCTCCGGCATATCAAAATAGCACTCGCACGCTATGCAATGATACCAATCACTGTCGAAATAAACCTTACCCCCTTCAATCACGATTTGCCTTCCTTCAACAAATGCCCTGGCGATTTTTTGCAAAGCAGAAGCATATATCCGGGTTAGAGTTGGTCGTGAAACACACATCTTCTCTGACGCCTGAAGCTGACTGCATTTGTCGTATTCACATAATCGTAATGCCTCATATTCCTCCAGCAACATCACAATGATTTCTCCCGACTCCTTTACTGATTCTCCGCCAAATGGTTTAAACCCTTTGATTACCGGTGGGTTAACAACTTTCCTGAGCATTTTATTTCGTGGCGACATAATCGTAAATCATTTTTCTCATGCAAATATATGGTTGTTTTGAACATTTGTTCATTATCATTACTATTTTTGTTCCCTGAAATAAATTACAAAGCCAGATAATATGAAAATAGCAGTACCAACCATTGGAAATGAAGTCGACAGCCATTTCGGACATTGTGAATATTATACCGTTTTTACCGTTGGATCAGACAAAAAAATAGAAAAGACGGATCTTTTACCTGCTCCGCAAGGTTGCGGATGCAAAAGCAATATTGCAGGGATTCTTCAAAACATGGGCGTTGGGATTATGCTCGCAGGAAATATGGGTGATGGAGCCTTGAATGTTTTAAACATGCACGGAATTGATGTTTACCGCGGCTGTTCAGGTGATGTGCACCAACTTGTTGAAGTGTTTTTACAAGGCAACGTTACCGATTCCGGTGAGGGATGTCATCAACACCAACAAAATGATGATCATCAATGCAATCATTGATGATCATCAACTAATTAACACCCTATATTACAATTTATCAGCAGCCGCCGGAAGCTTTCTTTTTGCCTGCTTTTTTTATCACGCCAGGTTTAGCTCCTGCCGATTGTTCTGCCGGCGCAGCGAGTGAAACAGCTCCCCCGCTCCCTAACGCGCCTCCTGCGGCTTGTCTGAAATCATATCGGGCCAATTCTTCGTCAGGAGCAGTTGAAGCTGGTTTTTGGGGGTTCATAATCGTTTCAACCCAATAGTTCAGACCGCCTTCAAGTACATACAGGTTTTCATATCCAAGTTGGCGCGTAATCATCCAGGCTTCATTGGCTTCGATGCTTCCGTTACTATAAAATATATTCATTTTAACATCCTGATCGAGGATACCGGTCCATTGATCATTCAGCAAATCAGTCAGCGGAATATTAATCGCCCCGGGAAGACTAAATTTTTCAAAATCAGCAGGTTCCCTGACATCGATAAGCTGTATTGAAGGGTCCTTATTAATCAGTTTATCAGCCAGTTCATCCGGACTAAAAAACTGTTGCCTTCCTTTTGCCTCTTCCAGCAACTGACTGGCTGTCAGCTTGTAGGGACGAGTGGTATTCTGTGGAACTGCAGCAATAATCAAACCTAGTGAAACTATGCTGATCGATAATATAATTCGCGGTTTCATGATATCCATATTAGTATTCTTCACGAGGGAATTTCTTTTCGGCCCATTCTGCAACATAAAACATACCGATAGCGGCCAGGATAACACCCAGAGCAGCTAATCCGTCAGACAAACCCAGAGACTCACTGAGTTTAGGGGAGCCTTTAAAGGCTGCCATGTACAAATTATCCCAAATCGGATATCCTTCAGAGAAAATAATCACTCCGATAAATAATCCGCCAACAAAAACCATGGCATCAATCTTTCCTATCGCCGCACCGGTAAAGCTGGTCCCCGGACAAAATCCTCCCATGATAAAACCAGCACCCATCACAATACCACCAATGATTGCCGATGTCAGATAGGTTGGGTTAACATAAACCAGATTCAGATCAAACCATCCGAACAGGCTCATAAACAGCATGCCGATCATCGCAGTGATGGCCGCAGTAAAAAACACTTTTAACACTACAGTATCATATCCATAAAATACCCCGGCTAATTTTCTACTCGATGAAAAGCCGCTGCTTTCCAAAACAAATCCAAAACCTATGCCGATAAAGAAAGCCAGAAGTAAATTGGTATTCTCTGATATTATTCCATTAACAACTAACGGTCCCATAATCAATCATTTTAAAGTTAGATCCAGTTCTTTCTGAAAAAATAGGCCAGCGTAAAAGCAGTTCCGAAAATGGCAGCCATCGTGATAAATCCTCCGAGTGACAGAACGGCCATTCCACTCAGCGCTGATCCGCTGGTACATCCCCGGCCCAGCTGTGAGCCAAATCCGAATAAAACACCTCCCGTGGCAGCCATGATCAGGCGTTTCCTGGAAGTAATCTTCGGACTGTGTTCGACTTTCAGCTTCAGCCGGCCCCAAAGCCCTCCCGAAAGAAATCCGCCAACGAGTACCCCGGCCATTTCAAGAACCAGCCAGTTTTTCAACGGCTTTGGATGTTGCTTCAATGATTCCGCATAAAAGGCATTCTTTTCGACATGTGCCGGCGCCACCACCTGATTGGCAGCAACAATGACACTCTTGACGGCTCCGCTGGCACCCAGGCCCCTGCCCGAAATATAATTCGCTGCAAGCAATACCAGGCCAAGCAAGACTCCTCCCAGATAGGGGTTCAGATATCTTCTTGAACGATCTTTCTTTTCTTTTTCCATAATTTTTATTTTTTCCCCGGATCTGAGTCCGGGCTTAATAAAATTTCATCTCCATAATTAGTACAACCATCGGCTAACCTGTCCGGCATTCGTGATTATGAACCGGAGTGCCAACCCGCCGAATAGAACGAGTATTGCCGGGAAATAGACCGGTATCTTGAATTTTCGGAGCTCGAGTGCTTCCAGAACGGCTGGCAAAACAAGCCCGAGGGTAACCACAAGCATCCAGAAAGGTGCAGTGTAGGGACCTCCCAGAAACAGGCTGGCAGCATCGATCTGAACCTGAGTGCTGGCCAGAAATCCCATGAACATGTGGATAATCAGAAAAAGCTCTACCGCAATTAACAGAAGGTCAATCCTGGCGAACATTTTTCGTTCCTCATGGCTTTTCGAAAACAAAATAGCAGTTGCTGCACCGGTTGATAGCCCGGATACCAAAAATAGCGGTCCGAGGATTGAAGTATTCCATAAGGGTCGGGCATTAAACGCTGACAGCAGAATCCCCGTGTACACACCCAATACGATAGAAGAAATCGCGATCAGCCAAGCCAATGCTCTTTTGTATCTCAGTAAAATGGCCAATATGTCTTTAATCCATTGGTATTTCCAATCCCATCGGGGAAAAACTTCATGAATATGGAATGACGCCCAGATAAAAGATAAGGGTGTGATAACCATGAGGGTCCACGCACCCCATGACATCGGCGATTGCAGCCTGATCGTCGTATAAAGTTGCCAGAAAAACGGTTTATGTTTCAGGTCCAGAAAAAGAGCAAGCAATCCGACTACCAGCAGAACCGGTACAATCATAGGGGCTATTTTCACTGCTGCCCGATATTCTTTTTCTTTACCTCTTAGATAAAACAGCGCGGCAAAGAAGAGAATCCCGGCAGCTAAACCACCTAAAAAAAGATACAGAGGAATCTGCCAATGCCAGATATTCAATTGCGGATCAATGAGTGGATTCATTCGGCCGCTGACTATAATTTCTTCTCTCATAACTAATTGCAGGTTAGATTAGAAAATACAACTGAGGGTTTGTGCCTGCTTCCGGAATCAGAGTCTTATGTTTCCTGTTTTTCAGGATAATCGACACCGCACTTTTTGGATCATCCAGGTCTCCAAAATACATGCACTTGGTCGGGCATGCCGATACGCAGGCTGGAAGCATTCCTTTCTCAACCCTGTGCAAGCAGAAAGTACATTTGTCCACATATCCGTCAGGATGAGCATAACGGGCATCATACGGGCACGAGGCAATGCAGGCCCCGCAACCGATGCACTTTTTAGGCGTAACCACAACAATTCCGCCTTTCTCATAATGACTTGCACCTGTTGGGCAACAACGTACACAAGGCGAATTTGCGCAATGGTTGCATCGTTCCGACCTCATTTCCATTTCCAGAGAAGGATAGGTTCCGTCAGTCACTTCAACCACCCAATCGCGGCAATACCCTATCGGGACGCTGTTTTCAGTCTGGCAGGCCACAACACAATCACTGCAGCCGACACATTTCAGGGTATCAACAGCCATTGCATATCTCATGACTTAACCTCCTCTGATTCAGTTACAAATGTCACAAAATTACTTCGCATTCCGGTTCCACCCATTGTTGGATCCACCAACACTTTAGTAATTAGCTGTGTATCACTGGCACCCCGGCTAAAACATCGCTGCAACTGTTTTCGGTTGTGCCCGAAGCCATGAACCATATAGATTGAGTCCCACCTGATTCTCTCAGTGATTCTTATCCTGATTTTGAATGTCGAAATTATCCCATCCTGATTTTTCAGATAGATATACTGATCATTTCGTAAAGCCCATTCTTTAGCAACCTTTGGATTAATCCAAACAGTATTTTCATCCATCAGATCAGCCAGGTTCGGATTATTTGAAGTTCTGGTAAAAGTATGCATCGGAGCTCTGCCATAAATCAGTCGGTAATAGCCGGCAGGCGGCTCTTCATGAGGAGTATAGACAGGCAATGCTGCAAAACCTGCTGCCTCAAGATCGCTTGAATACAGCTCGATTTTTGAACTGTTTGTGGAGAACTCAATAGCTGCACCATCAGCAAAGTACAGGTCATCTGCTGAACGGTCAAATGTTTTTACACCGATTCGCTGCATTTCCTCCAGACTGGTTCCCATCTGTTTTAGCTGCCAACCCAGGTATTCTTCGATATCTTTCCATGGGAAATAGGCTCCTAATCCCATTTTTTCAGCCAGTTGTTTGGCCATCCACCAGGCTGGCTTCGAATTATATTTTGGCTTAACCGCCGGCATACGTAACGCCAGCTGAGGTTTTCGGTGCGGGCTGACCCGTATATCATCATATCGTTCGAGATAGGTACATTCAGGCAATACGACATCAGCATAACCGGTAATCTCCATCGGCATGGTATCAATAACAACCAATAAATCAAGCGATTTTATAGCTTCCAGGGTATTTTCCTGGTCAGGGATCGTTTCAATCAGATTGGTACCATTTACAATCCATGCCTTATACTTTGCTTTCTGTCCATCAGAAGGTCGGCTCAGATCGACAATTGCGTTAGCCACCGGTTGATCTGCAAGCGGATATTTTTCACCTAGCAGATCTCTCCACCCAACTTTTATAGCCGGGTAATGAGGATGTGGAAACTCGGGTACAGTGAGGCTTTCCGGTTTATAGAAACCGCCTCTGCGTCCCCAGGATCCTAAAATGGCATTCAGAATAGCAACAGCTCTCAGTCGCTGAACATCATCACCATACCAGGTAACATGACGGCCGGGATGAACGATCACAGCCGGTGCAGCATGTGCCATCGCCCTGGCGGTTTCGCGAATCATCAGTGGTTGAATGGTGGTGATCCCATAAGCCCATTCAGGCGTAAAACTTTTCACATGTTCCTTCAGCTGATCAAATCCGGTTGTGTATTTTTCAACATACTCCGTGTCGTACAGTTTCTCCCCGATGATCACATTCATCCAGGCAAGCAACAGGGCAAGGTCCGTTGCCGGTTTTATTGGTAACCAATACTTCGATTTGCTTGCTGCAGTAGAATATCGTGGATCAACGGTGATAATGGTAGCTCCTTTGTCAATGGCATCAGACATTTCCTGCACCTGACCATTGTGCATGTTTTCTCCGATATGAGACCCGATCAGCACCAGGCAGCGGGTATCCCTGATATCAGTACATTCAGGGGATTCCACAACTTCACCAAATGTTGCCAGAAAAGCTGCTTCCCTGGGACCTTTGCACTGAGCATAGGAAGGTGCCGCGTTGCTGTTTGAGCCAAAGGCCTTTAACAAACCGCCAAAATACTTACCGCCTGAACCGTGCGAAAATAGCGCAACAGATTCGGGTCCGCTTGCAGCAATCACTTTATTCAACTTTACGGCAATGTATTCCAACGCTTCATCCCAACTAGCTTCACGGTAGGTTTGAATATTTCCTGTTGTTGTCCGGATTAACGGGGTTTTCAAACGGTCACCATCATTATACATCCCAACGCCACCCGTCCCTCTCGGGCATAGCCGGCCATTGCAATGCTGATCTTCATCATTTCCAATAATCTTCCATAAACCACCCTCATCATTCTTATAAACCCACCCGGCGCATTTCCAAAAACAAATCTCACAATAAGTTGGTGTTCGCAGCATATCTTCGAAAACCAATCGCCCAGGACCGGCCAGGTTATCTGCAAAGGATCTGAACACCGGCAAACCAACTGTTATGCCTCCGGCTCCCAATGCTGAAATCCTGATAAAATCACGTCTCGTGGTCATATATCTTATTATATAGATATTTAACTTTCTAAATGTAAAGTTATAAAAAATTCCGATCAGTGATAAACATTTAACAGAAAAAGTAAAATCACCAGATCACCATTTATTCGCAGGGTCACACCATTAATATCCTTCCTGAAATATTCAAAACCTGTTATATTGGAAAAAATCATAATTTTACCGCCTCCGGTTTTAAAATCCGGAGTCTTGTTTTGGGATGATTGTTTTAAACCGTAAAATATTATCTTCCTTTTTGTTGGTGATGTTCACCTTTTACTATGTGAACATCACCTTCTTTCCTCACTCCCACCAAGTTGGCGATAAGATAATTACGCACTCACATTTTTATGGTGGAAGAATCACAACGACCAGCCAGCCGGTACACGCTCATTCGAATGCTGAATTGGTCATTATTAATGAACTGTCTTTATTCTTAGCTTTAGCAGTGGCACTCCTTGCCGTCCCGTTTACGGTGAAAGCTGCCAGCCGTCATTATTATATTGTTTTAGCCGTTGCTTCCTGCAACAAGCCTTTTGAGCCAATCAGACAACTCAGGGCTCCTCCTGTTCCAGCTTAACCCGTTTGATTTTCGTTGCCCGGCTCCGGGTCGACTTTCCATTTCTATAATTCAAATTTGAACAGGATGAAAAATATTGTCATAACATTATTATGCATGATCGTCATTGCGTCATGCAAGACCAGTCAAGTAAATACAGAAACTCCGCAGGTAGCTGCAATCCTTATTTCAGGTGATTCAATTTTAATACCCGTCCAATCTACAATCGGCAAAAAAATAAAAAAAATCACCGTCACTCCCGAAGATGTTCAACTTCCTTTTATAACAACTGCAACAGTCAAAGCAATCCCTGAATGCATTGCAGATGTAGCCGTACCTTTTGATGGCCGCATAGTTGAATCCTTTGTCAAATCCGGACAAACCGTAAAAACGGGATCTCCTCTCTTTTCTATTCATTCACCAATCTTTTTCGAAACGGTCAAGTCTCTCCTTCAGGCCCGACAGGAAAAGCAGGTTGCAGAGCTGAATTTACACCGGCAGCAGGATCTTGTAGATCACGGAGTTGGAATCCGGAAGGAATTGGATGAAGCTAAACTGAATTTTGAGATTACCAAAGGGCAGGTCGATAATCTGATGGCCACTTTAGCCATCTATAGCGTTAATGAAAAGGATCTTAAGGTTGGAAAACCGCTGATTGTCACCTCTCCGATTAAAGGCGAGGTAGTCAGAAATTCCATACGGGTTGGCCAGTATCTTACCGCCTCGTCAGAGCCGATGGTTTGTGTTGCCGATCTGAAAAAAGTATGGATTGTTGCCCGGATAAAAGAAAACAATATTGGGTGGGTCCAAAATCAGGATGAAGTTCAGATCAACATTGATGCATATCCCAGGCAACCCTTCACCGGTACTGTGAGCTACATCGGTAAAATTCTTGATGAACAGACCCGTTCGCTGGAAGTCATTATCGAATGTGACAATACTGCCCAATTGCTAAAACCCGGCATGTTTGCCACGGCTACTTTTAATCATGCCCGCCAGGAGGGATTAGTGATACCAGCAACGGCGCTGGTTCAGGAGGAAAACAACGTTTTCATTTATAAAGATATGGGAAACGAGCTCTATTTAAAAACGAAAGTCGAGGTGAGCTCTGCCTTTGGAGGTAAAGTCGCAGTTCTAAACGGACTTAATTCAGGTGAATCAATCATCAGTGAAGGTTGCATCTATTTACACTAAAAGGAAATTCCCATGAACAAGTTTATAGAACTGCTGATACGCCGGCGTGTTTTAGTTGCGTCGTGCTTCATTTTAATTGCCGGGTTTGGAGTATATTCCTGGACTCGTCTTCCTGTTGATGCTTACCCGGATATCGCCGATGTAACCGTTCAGGTAGTTACGCAGGTTCCCGGACTTGCCGCTGAAGAGGTAGAACAGCAGATTACGGTGCCGATTGAACGAGAGTTAAATGGATTGCCGGGACTGCACACCATGCGAAGCAAGAATATGTTTGGTGTGTCAACCATTTTGCTGGTGTTTGACGATGGGACTGATGACTACTGGGCAAGGCAGAGAACCAAGGAACGAATTGAAGGAATCGATCTGCCTTTTGGTGCCCAACCCGAACTAAACCCGCTAACCTCTCCAACCGGAGAAGTATGCCGTTATGTAATCAAAAGTAAGAACCACTCGCTCAGAGAATTAACCGATCTTCAGAAATGGGTGATCATTCCCAGGCTCAAGGAAGTTACAGGGGTCGCTGAGGTTAGCAATTTTGGGGGAATTACCACTCAGTTTCAAATAGAAATTGATCCCCGGAAGCTCGATAAGTATCAACTCTCGTTGAACGATGTAATCAGTCAGGTTGAGAAAAACAGTGCCAATGCCGGAGGTAGCGTTATTACCAGGGGCGATCTTTCTTATGTGGTCAGAGGAATTGGCCTGATGAAGAATCTGGAAGATTTAGGTAAAGTAGTTGTGAAAACCGAGAATGGATTTCCGGTTTTCCTGAGTGATCTCGGTGAGCTGAAATATGGTAACCTTGAACGAAAAGGGGTTCTCAGCTTTACCGATCGACAAGCTAATATGTCTGATGGGGTGGAAGGAATCGTTCAGCTGTTGCGTTATCAAAACCCATCCGAAGTATTAAACGGGGTCAGCGCGGCTATTGATGAGCTCAACAACGAGACATTACCTGATGGTGTTCACATACATGTATTTATGGACAGGCGAAACCTGGTAAATGCCACATTAAGCACTGTTTCCCATACCCTTTCATTCGGGGTACTCCTGGTTGTGACTATCCTGATAGCGTTTCTGGGTAGTTGGAGTGGTGCATTGCTGGTTGCCATCACAATTCCGCTGGCTCTTCTTTTTGCATTTATCTTGATGAATCTTTTCGGTATTCCCGCCAATCTACTATCACTGGGTGCCATCGATTTCGGGATCATTGTTGAGGGTTCAATCATTATGATGGAAACCATTCTGAAAAAAAGGGAAGACCATCCCAATGATCCTCTGGATATAAAAGACATCTCAATCAGAAGCGCAGCAGTTGCAAAACCCATCTTTTTCTCTATTCTGATCATCATCATGGCCTATCTTCCCCTTTTCGCCTTTGAAAGAATCGAGAAAAAAATGTTTACTCCAATGGCATTCACGATAGGGTTTGCACTGATTGGTGCCATGTTGGTGGCACTTCTCCTGATGCCCGGACTTGCTTTCGGGGCATATCGAAAACCCCGGAAAATTTATCACAACAAATGGCTTCACCGATTAACTGAATCCTACCTGAGTCGAACCCGAAAAATTCTTGATAAACCGAAACAGGTATTTCTGCCTATCGTACTTGTACTGGCAGCTACCATTGGCCTGAGTATTATCGTTGGCAAGGATTTTCTGCCCACGCTGGATGAAGGCTCCATCTGGCTACAAGTTCAGCTACCTCCGGGAATTGCCCTTGACAAATCCAAAGAGATGGCAGATACCCTGAGAAACCGTGTGATGAAGTATAAAGAGGTGACATACGTGATGACCCAGGTTGGCCGTGATGACGAGGGTGTCGATCCCTTCACCACTTCACATATAGAATGTTCAGTCGGTTTAAAGCCTTACAAAGAATGGGCTGATGGTAAAAGGAAAAACGACCTGGTTGATGAGATTGCCAAAGATCTGGCACAATTGCCAGGGTACCAGGTTGGGTTCTCACAGCCGATCATCGACATGGTTATGGACCAGATCGCCGGTTCTCACAGTGACCTGGCCATAAAGATTTACGGTGAAGACATTGCTGAATCGAGGAGAATCGCAAGCGAAATCGAAAAAATCATACGACCGATTGAAGGAGCAGCAGATGTCAATATAGAACAGGAACCCCCGATGCCTCAACTGCAGATCCATGCTAATCGTGACAAGATCGCTCAATACGGATTGAATGTTTCAGATGTAGCCGAGCTGATTGAGGTTGCCATTGGAGGCAAAGCCATTTCTCAGATTTTTATTGGCAATAAGGTTTATGATGTTATTTGCCGCTATGGTGAAAAGAACCGAGATACGCCGGAAGCCATTGGTTCATTGATGCTTACATCTGGTACTGGCGCAGAAATCCCTTTATCTCAGATTGCAGAGATCAAAACTACAATGGGACCCAGTATTATCAATCGCGAGAGCAATCATCGCTTCATCACCGTCAGGGTAAATCTCCGGGGTCGCGATATGACCTCCTTTTTACAGGAGGCCCAACAGAAAATTCAAAAAGGCGTCAGTTATGATAAAAGCACATTCCGTATCCATTGGGGCGGCCAGTTCGACAATCAGCAAAGGGCCTACACCCGGCTGGCAATTATCGTACCACTTGCTCTGGCTTTGATGTTTCTGCTATTGTTTGGAGCCTTTGGCGTGCTCCGGCAGGCAGGTTTCCTAATTAGTTTACTGCCATTATCTCTGTTTGGAGGTATGCTCGCTTTGAACATCACAGGAATGACCTTTAATGTCTCATCCGCTGTGGGATTTATCGCATTGTTCGGAGTCTTTATTCAAAATGGGGTCATAATTCTTTCACGGATTAATTTATTGAGAAGAAAGGGAGTTGAGCTCAAACAAGCAGTGATCGACGGTACTATCCAATGTTTCCGTCCAGTGCTTATCACAGCTACCGTGGCAATTATTGGATTAGTTCCGGCATCCCTGTCAACCAATATCGGATCTGATGTACAACGTCCTTTAGCTACAGTGATCGTTTATGGATTGGCTTTTGGCACGATGATCACCTTATACGCTCTTCCAGCACTGTATTACATGTTAGAAAAGAGGTACGACAAAACAGACAATGCTTCACAAATAAACAATGAACTCTTATGAAGAATACAATTATATTACTGATTATCTATAGTATATGTTTATCAGTTAGTGGACAGGAACACAAACCATCAAGCAATCGTCCACTCGGGGTCAACGATTACATTGCTGATGTTGCACAGGGTAATCTCGGATATATAGCCTCAAAATTCGATATCGACAAGGCGTCGGCGGCAGTTCAGGCAGCAAAAGTTTACGCAGATCCGGAACTAACCATTGGTTACTCGGATAACCAGGATAAGCTTATGCACCTTGGCAGAGCAATGGATGCCGGAGTAAGCTACCCGGTAAATTTTGGCAATGCTCGTTCAGCCAGGGTTTCTTTGGCAAAATCCGAAAGCAAACTGGCTGAATTGGTTCTTCAATCCTATTTTCAAAACCTGCGCGCCGATGCAGCCCTAATCTATTACAATGCTTTAAAAGACAAGCTTTTAGCAGAGGTACAGAAAGATAATCTACAAAGAATGAGCGAACTGGCAAAAGCCGATAGTATGCGTTTTACCGCTGGAACCATTATGGAAATAGATTCACGGCAATCAGCTATTGAAGCCAGAATTCAGAAGAATGAACTCATCAAAGCAGAGGCATCCTGGCAATCATCTTTAGTTCAGTTTGCCAGGTTCCGTGGAATTACTTCTGTTGACACTTCTTATCAACCGGCCGGATCTTTGGAATTCAGTGTAACAGAGTACTCTCTCGACTGGCTGATTGAACAGGCAAAAAAGAACAGATCGGATCTGCAATCAGCCATTCAGTCGAAAATGGTTTCAGAAAAGATGCTCGGTCTGGTTAAAGCCAGCCGGGCAACCGAATTGGGCATTGAAACCGGTTTTTCATACAGTACGAATGCAACCAATGAGATTGCGCCATCGCCCCAACACTATGCATTTAATGCAGGGTTGACCATTCCGCTGAAGTTTTCAAATTTTAATAAAGGTGAGCTCGAAGCATCCAAACTCGCGATAAAACAGCGTGAAGCAGCTTGCAGTGATGCTGAGCTGTCCATTATTGCCGAAGTTAATCAGGCGTATATTCACTATCAGTCACAGCGAAAACAACTCGAAGAATTTCATTCGGGATTGCTGGCTGAAGCTGAAAAAATTCTGGACAATAAATCTTACAGTTATAATCGGGGAGAGACCGGTTTACTTGACGTACTGAACGCTCAGCGAACTTATAATGAAATCAGGCAAAGCTTTTATGAAACCCATTATGAGTATCTCGCTTCCCTGATTGAGCTGGAACGCGCGGCAGGAATCTGGGATATTGAATAGAAAGCTGAATTTAAATATCACCACCGGCAAGTCAATTTGCAATCAACAGAAAAACAGGGAATTGTCTGGTTTCTGTATCAGACACCTTTTTGTTGATCACATAGCACTGCCGGTGGCTGATTTTTTTCAGGCCCTGTTTCCTGATGATTTCTGATAATATCCCCATTTCGAAACCACGATGGCCCGTAAAGCCGTCACCATGAAATGCGCCATCTTCAGCATATAAATCGGCAATAACAAGATATCCACCTGGATTAAGTAAATGACAAAGTTTCCCGATAATCATTCCGGTATCTTCCACATGATGAAGAACCATCTGTGAAAAAATCAGATCAAATTTGCCAGCAGAATAATCATCGTTCACCAGATCGAAATTCAGTGCGGTGAGGTTACTGGCATCAGCCGCCTTTATCTTCTCTTTGATTACCCTCACCATTTCCGGAGAATTATCCATCAAAACGATCTCCTTTACAGAGTCCTTCAGCAAAAAACTCGCAATCCCGGTACCGGCACCAAACTCAAGGGCAGTCATTGTTTTATCGAGCGGAATGGAACTGATCATCTCGCTTACAATTGCCTGAGATCTTTCCCAGTGTTTTGGGTCCTGATCCCAGGAAGCAGCTTTGCTATCAAATTCATTCATAATCTGAACTTTCACAACCACTTTTCTAACATTCTTATTTTCAACAATTTTCACACAAGGACGGTGGGCATCTTCAGGAAAAAAAACAAAAAACTTTTCCGGCGAAGCAAACCGGTAATTGTCCTGTTCTGAACTCAGAAATGCAATATCTTTTTCGCAGTTGTAAGGAGTTATTTCATTTGTATTTCCAATCGAAACAACTCCAATCTGCTCCTCACCGGAAACAACATATTGGATATCCGCATATTTCCGGTGTGCCTCATAACGGGAGTCTTCTTCATTTCGGGTTGTATACTCATCCACATTAACAATCAGGGAATCGCCTTCCAACTTATATTTTCCCACAGGAAGAGTTTTAAAGTCGCTGTCTTTGAGAAAACGAAAGGCTTTCTCCCACCGCTCCTGGTTTTTAAAAAATTGCACACAAAATTCCCGGGGGTCTATCGACTCATCAGGAGCAACCGCCCAGCCAAATTTCCAGTCCTCTGATTTGAACCATTTACTAATTTCTTCATTGGTCCAGTTTTCCGGCTTGCCGGAACCTGCATTGGTATACGAAAAAGACATCTTGATAATTATTTAGTGGTAAAAAAGGTCTGCTCGTCCACATGGTAAATTCATTTTCTGCTTTGATCGCGATTCAATCGCGTCAAAAAGTACGATAATAAAATAAGCTTGAAAAGATGATGTGAAAATTGCATAGAATAAGTGACCCAATAACCACTATTTTTACCAGCTAAAATTGATCTCATGGATTTCCCGAAAAGCAGCAGATTGCCGGAATGGTTACAATTAAAATCGCGCCTGAATCAGGATGAAACACATCAGGCAGTCCGACATCTTGTTCAAGAAAATAATCTCAACACGATATGCACTTCCGGCAACTGTCCAAATATCGGGGAATGCTGGAGGGCAGGGACAGCCACCTTTATGATTCTCGGGGATATCTGTACCCGAGGATGTAAGTTTTGTGGCGTTGCCACCGGTAAGCCACTCCCACCCGACCCCGAAGAACCGGCCAGATTGGCTGATTCGATCCGGAAACTGGGGATAAAACATGCAGTCATCACTTCCGTTGACCGGGATGATCTTCCCGATCGCGGCGCTGCTTTCTGGGCTGAAACCATTAATACGATCAGGGAGTTTAACCCGACGGTGACCCTGGAAACCCTGATCCCGGATTTCGACGCAAATCCTGATCTTCTTAAAATTGTGATAGATGCAGCGCCAGAGGTCATATCACACAATCTTGAAACAGTACGCAGGCTTACCCCCGATATTCGTTCCAAAGCCCGATATGATACCAGTTTGTCTGTCATCCGGATGATTTCTGATTCAGGAATCGTGGCAAAATCAGGAATTATGCTCGGTCTGGGCGAAACGCCTGATGAGATATTGGAAACCATGGACGATCTTCTCGAAGCCGGATGCCAGGTGATGACTATCGGGCAATACATGCAGCCAACCCGTGATCACCTGCCTGTTAGTGAATGGGTTACACCGGAACAATTCAAAGAATATGAAGAGATAGGATTAAAAAAAGGTTTCCGGTTTGTTGAAAGTCATCCGTTGGTCAGATCATCCTATCACGCTGAAAAACACATCAATAAAAAATGATTCCAAAGATATCTTATGAGGATCTGGGTGTAATGGGTTATCAGGAAGCCTGGGATTATCAGGTTTCCCTGTTTGATCAACGTGTGAGTCAGAAGCTTGCCAACAGGGACCTTCCTCCTGAAAAGCAGATATTACACGACAACCGGCTGCTGTTTGTTGAGCATCCTCATGTTTATACGCTCGGAAAATCAGGCAATCAAAACAATTTACTGATTGACAATAATTTTCTGAATAAGATCAACGCCACCTATTATCACATCGACCGGGGCGGTGATATCACCTATCACGGGCCTGGGCAAATAGTGGGTTATCCGATATTTGATCTCGAACAGTTCGGCATGCATATCAAGCAGTACGTTTTTGCTTTGGAACAATCGATCATTGACACCCTGAAAGAGTTCAATATCTATGCTA
>Ga0209373_10000711_pt1 | contig 47714 bp, 47 predicted proteins | sample Higcelweek5metaG_FD_187173 | JGI IMG/M metagenome (GOLD analysis project Ga0209373, IMG submission 187173) | Freshwater pond sediment microbial communities from the University of Edinburgh, under environmental carbon perturbations - High... | ecosystem: Environmental > Aquatic > Freshwater >... | reverse complement strand
CAGTCGATGTTCATGCATGTGCCGGGGCTGAAGGTGGTAATGCCGTCGAACGCCCATGATGCGAAAGGGTGCATGATTGCCGCCATCCGTGACGATAACCCCGTCATCTTCATCGAGCATCGCCTGTTGTACCCTACAGAGGCTTACGTGCCGGAAGCCCCCTTCACCGTGGAGTTCGGGCGTGCCCGTATCTGCACGGCCGGCGATGCCGTCACGCTGGTCGCCATCTCCAACATGGTCATGGAGTGCCTGCGCGCGCAGGAACTGCTGGCGCAAGCGGGGATCCATTGCGAGGTGATCGACCCCATCTCGCTGGCGCCGCTGGACATCGATACTATTCTTGCGTCTGCGATGCGGACCCGGCGTCTGCTGGTGGTGGATAATGCCTGGACCAATGCCGGTGCCAGCGCTGAAATTATCGCACGGGTGATGGAAGCGGCGGGGCCGCACGCCGGCATCGCGGTCAAGCGGATGGGCTTTGCGCCCACGACCTGTCCGACCAGCCCCTGGCTGGAGCAGCATTTCTATCCCAACCCCGCCACCATTGCCCAGGCCGTCCACGCCATGGTCAATGGCCGGGACACCGGCTGGGCGCCCGATCCCGCGCGCGCCCGGCAGGCCAACCAGACGCAGTTCCGCGGCCCCTTCTGACAACGGACCGATACCAATGTTCTACGATCTGGCTGCGAACACCTGGGGCCAAGAGGAAATCGACGCCATCCAGCGCGTCATCACCACCGACCGCTTCACCATGGGCGACAATGTCGCGCAGATGGAGCGCCGGTTCGCCGACTATTTCGGCGTGAAGCATGCGGTGATGGTGAATTCCGGCTCCTCGGCCAATCTCGCTGCCGTGGCGGCACTGTTCTACAAGCAGGAAAGGCCGCTTCAGCGCGGTGACGAGGTGATCGTTCCCGCCATCTCCTGGAGCACCACCTATCACCCGCTTCAGCAGTACGGGCTGAAGCTGCGCTTCGTCGATGTCGCGCTGGACACGCTCAATATCGACACGGACCAACTTGAGGCGGCGCTGACGCCGGCCACCCGCATGATCGTGGCGGTTTCCATTCTCGGCAATCCCGCCGCCCTGGACGTCATGCGCGCGTTTGCCGACAAGCATGGCCTTTATCTGTTGGAGGATAATTGCGAGTCCATGGATGCCGAGCTGGCGGGCAGGAAGGCCGGCACATTCGGGCACCTCAACACCTTCAGCTTTTTCTTCTCCCATCACATCTCCACCATGGAAGGCGGCATGGTGGTGACCGATGATCTGGAACTGTGTCATCTGCTAAAGGCGATCCGCGCCCATGGCTGGACCCGCGACCTGCCGCCCGACAGCCCGCTGTTCGAACGCCGCGGCGAGGATTTCTTCGAAGCCTACCGCTTCATCGTGCCGGGCTACAATCTGCGCCCGCTGGAGATGAGCGGAGCCGTCGGCATTGAGCAGTTGAAGAAGCTTCCCGAATTCACTGCCCGCCGCCGTCAGAACCTCGCCTTGTTCACCCACATGTTCGGCAAGGATGAGCGCTTCATCATCCAGCGCGAGAACGGCAAAAGTTCATGCTTCTGCTTCCCGATCATCCTGAACCCGGCGATGGACATCGACCGCGCGCACGTCATGCAGGCGCTGAAGGATGCGGATATCGGCTATCGCATCATCACCGGCGGTAATTTCCTGCGGCATGATTGCATCAAATATTACGACTACACGATTGTGGGGGAAATCCGGAATGCCGACATCGCCCATGACCGTGGCTTCTTTGTTGGCAACCATCCCTTCGACCTGACGCCGCAGCTGGAGAGGCTGCACAGCGTCCTGGACCAGGTCTGCCGCTGATCCTGAAACCCGCCTGTGGAGACTATCATGAGCAGCACTATCCTCGTCACCGGTGGGGCCGGCTATCTGGGCTCCATCATGGTGCCGGCCCTGTTGGCGGACGGCCACAAGGTCACGGTGATCGACAATTTCATGTGGAAGCAGAATAGCCTGGCAACCTCCTGCGTCAATCCGAATTTCGAGGTGGTCAATGGCGATGTGCGCATTGAGGCTACCATCCGTCCGCTGCTGGCCAAGGCCGACATCGTCATCCCGTTGGCAGCCTTGGTGGGGGCGCCGCTGTGCGACAAGGATCCGGTCGGCGCCACCTCCACCAACAAGGATGCGATCAGGCTCATGCTGTCAGCTATGGGCAGGGAGCAGCGCATCCTGATGCCGGTGACCAATTCCGGTTACGGCCTGGGCGAAAGCGGCAAGCATTGCACGGAGGAGACGCCGCTGCGTCCCCTCTCCCGCTATGGCATCGACAAGGTGGAGGCCGAGCGCATGGTGCTGGAGCATGGCAATGCCATCTCCTTCCGGCTCGCCACCGTGTTCGGTATGGCGCCGCGCATGCGCACCGATCTGCTGGTCAATGATTTCGTCTATCGTGCCGTCAATGACCGTTTCGTTGTACTGTTCGAGGCCCATTTCAAGCGGAACTATATTCACATCCGCGACGTGGCGCGGGCGTTCCGGCACGGGATCGCCAATTTCGACGCGATGAAGGGCAGTCCCTACAATGTCGGCCTGTCGGACGCCAACCTGTCCAAGGCCGAACTGTGCGCGCGGATCAAGGCGCATATCCCCGACTTCGTCGCCCTGGAAGCGGCGGTGGGCGAAGATCCGGACAAGCGGGACTATATCGTCTCTAATGCCAAGATCGAAGGCACCGGCTTCATGCCGGCCCATTCGCTTGACGCTGGTATCCGCGAACTGATCAAGGGCTACCGGATGATCCGCAATAATGTTTACGCCAACGTCTGACGGCAATCCCATGTCCACCAATGCTTCGCCCGCTTGGCGCAGGGGAATCGCTTCAGGTTATCGTGTCTGATTTTCGGATGATGTTTTCGAGACTGGACTTGCCCTGGAGAAGTGGAGAGCCATCATCCTAAAATTTGGGTTTGATGGAGGTTTTTATGGTTCGGGTAAAGCAGGGCAAGTCCGATCAGCCAGGCCGACCAAAAATTGTCGTGCTTGGGAGCGGCTGAGCGGGCTTCTGCGCTCGGTTGGTGAATCCCGAACTTTCCCGCCCGCCCCGACCTCTTCACCTTGGCACACCCGCGACATCTGCGTCGCCTTCATCCGCCTCAGCACATTTCGCCGTTTGCCGACTTTCGCCAGCAAGCGGCGAAAATATTGGCTCTTCAACCGATATTTGAGCGCACCGGGTATCCACCGGCATACGTGGAGCCATCAGATGCCGCTACCCAACCCTAGTTGGCGTTGAAGCCGCGGCCAGCGGTATCTGAAGGCCGTCCATACCGGTCCTGCGCTTAAATTCGGATGAAGTTTTGCGCCGACAATGGACCAAAGGGCAGGGATGCCAGCGGGCCGCCGACGTCAAGCGCGCCAAGGTCAACCGCGGCGAAGCCCATATCCTCAATGATCTTGCGGATTTCAGCCTTTGCAGCGGCGTCATCGCCCGAATAGAATAACACGCGCTTGCCGCCCGCCACCTCCGGCTCCTTCAGAACGTTGACATCAAGGTGGTTGAACGCCTTGACAACCCGAGCGCCCGGAACAAACTGGCGGAATATTTCGCTGGAATGTTTTCCATTCAGATCGACCGCCTTGATGCCATAGGCTGCAAGCGGATTGCTCGGATCTGTGGCATCCGGTGAATTGGGGTCGATAAACTCCACGGGGTTGGTGCCGTCAATGACGATGCGGCCATTCCACGCTGGCAAGTTGGTGAACACCTTCTCCGCATCAACCCAGCGCACGGCGGCGAAAACGATGTCGGCGCTTGCTGCCTCCTCAACCGTTCCCGCTTTGATCGAGGGCCCCAGTTCTTCAACCAGCGACGCCAGGGATTGCGGGCCGCGGCTGTTTGAGATTGTTGCGGAAATGCCCTTTTTGGCAAGAGCGCGTGCGACGTTGGAGCCAAGGGCGCCAGAACCGATGATACCAATACTCATAGCTTTGTCCTTTAGAAGCAGGGGCTTGAAGAGATGAAAACCGTCAGCGCCCCGAAGGCTGATCAGTGTTTCGGTCCTCATTTCAGCACCTGGGCGCTGAAATGACTGTGTGTTGTCGACGTAACGACACTTGTTGGCGCGCCAAATCACCAGACGAGTGGAATGGAGAACCTGCCAATCGCTGCCACATCAGCAGCGATACCTGCAATGGTCACCTTTGCGAGTTCATCTTCGAGTGCTGTGCGTGCGCGCAACAAGGTTGGGTTCAGAGCCGTAAGAATGTTGCCGCCAACGGCACAATTCTCACAGGGTGGAGTCCGATGCAGCGAAAATAACTCTGTATCTTCAACGGCTTGATAGACATCGAGTAGCCGTATCTTATTGGCCGGTTTTGCCAGCAGAGACCCCCCTCCAGCTCCTAGCTGCGAGCGTGTCAGTCCCGCATCATTCAAACGGGATAAAAGTCCCCGCACAACGACCGCGCCTGTATTTGCCGAATAAGCCAGATCCTCAGAACGCATTGGCTTGCCGTCCGTCACCGCAAGACAGGTCAAGATGTGAACGGCAACAACAAAGCGGGTACTGGTTGGCATGGCGCTATCCGTCTGTGTGTCACCATCATTATTACACACTCATGGGCCTGTCAACAGGTCATTTGTCTGGAACCGCATTTGAGCATCGCTTCAAACGCTCGATCATCCAACGGCCCGCCGGTCCCGGCGGCGCATCAATGCGGTAAACCGCCGAAACTGGCAATTGAAGCCCGCCTGGGGGAAAATCCTGGATCGAAAGCTCAACCAGCCTTCCCTCGGCAATATCCTTGGTGACAGCGTGGAGCGGCATTCCCCCCCATCCAAGCCCACTGACTAGAAAGGCATGTTTGGCAAAAAGATCCGCCAATCGCCAGGTTAGGGGCGAGATGACGCCAAATTCGTGCCCCGACGAAATTGGCGACCTGTCCGTCAATACCAGTTGAACGTGCCGCGCCAGTTCTTCGCGGGCAATGAGGCCCTTATGCGCAGCCAGCGGATGGGTCGCTGCCGCGACCATCACAAAGGCAACGCTGGTGATCCGCTCTGCCAGAAGGCCTGCGGGTAGTGTTGGAAGGGAACCGACAAGACAGAAACTTGCATGACCATCGATGACGGGCTGCACCGTGCTGCCCAGGGCTTCGACATAAAGCCGCAATGGAGTGGCAGGGAACTCGGCTTGAAATGCGTGGGCTGCCTCAGCGATCGCCTTTATGGGGACGAAGACGTCGATCACCGCAGCCAGTTCCGCCTCAATCCCCCCGGCGATTCCCTTTGCGCGGGCCTTCATGCAATCCACCCCCGCAACAACAGATCGGGCATCGGCGAGAAGCACACGCCCTTCGGTCGTCAGTTGCGGATAGCGGCCACTGCGATCAAACAGGGTGACTGCGAGTTGTGCCTCCAGATTGGCGATGCTCTCACTGACAGCGGACTGTGTTCGCCGCAGGTATCGGGCTGCGGCGGAGAAGCTTCCTTCGTCCGCAGCAGCGACAAAAGTCCGCAACTGATCGAGAGAGACATTGTCGAGCATGTCATTTTCCTTATATCGGATAAACCGATGGATTATATAAAATAATATAGGCTAACCAAATTTATTCATGTGTGTCATCAACACAATGCCAACTAACGGTATGGGGATAGGACAGCTTATATCCTGCCCTTCCGGTCCAGATTGACACGGGCTTCCTGACGCGGAGGGGAGCCTTAGGACTGTATCCGTTGCACATGTCGTGCCTGATATCCCCATATTGGCACGACTAAGACATAGAGCAAGGATCAAGGATGAAAGCGACGAAACTCAGCCACGAGGGACGCGTTGCCCTTGTAACCGGTGCCGCTCGCGGCATCGGCCAAGCCATAGCTGTGAAACTGGCAGAGCGTGGCGCCCGGCTTGTCTTGTTCGATATGGAGGCCGCCCATGATACTGCCCAACTCATTGGCGACAATTGCCTGATCGTCACGGGCGATGTCACCAGCGTTGCGGACTGGCAGCGTCTTGACGATATGGTGCAGCAGCATTTCGGTCGGACCGACATTGTCGTCAACAATGCTGGCATCGGAAGTGAAAAGCATATTGATGAATTGGATTTTAACCAATGGAAAAGAACATTCTCTATTAATCTTGATGCCCATTTTTTTAGCGCGAAGCAATTTGTCCCGCAAATGCGGAGAAATAAATGGGGTCGGTTCGTCAATATTTCGTCCAATTCTATTGGAATCGCCATTCCGGGTATGAGCCACTACATGGCATCGAAGATGGGTGTTATTGGCTTTGTACGCGGATTGGCCAATGATGTTGCGGATTCGGGTATCACCGTCAATGCGGTGCTCCCCGCTATGACGAGGACCAAGCTGACGCAGGACATACCCGACGATATCAAACGCCAGACTTGGCAACAGCAGGCGATCAAGCGCTTTGCCGAACCAGTGGATATTGCGGGTTCGGTTTGCTTTCTTACCAGTGACGACGCTTCGTTCATCACCGGCCAAGCGCTTCCGGTGGATGGTGGACAATACAAGATTTCTTAACAGTTCCCCTCGGGGCAACCATGCTGATAACAATCCACCCTTGTATCGGCTCAGCCGATGGATAACATCGCTTTATACCGGCTGTTTCATGGCATTGGCGCGTGGCATGCACTTACCCATGCTCAACGCACTCAAGACCTTCTTTTCCCGCACTGCTAAGGCCCTCCTGACCGGACGGGCGAAGGATCAACCTATGACAACCATTCTGCATATCGATTCCAGCATTCTTGGTGGCTACTCGGTAAGCCGCAGCCTGACGGCGGATATTATGGCCAAGCAGCAGGCGCTTCATCCCGGTGCGCAAGTCATCCGTCGAGATCTTGTCGTTGATGCGGCGATGCATCTTTCAGATGCCCATCTGGCCGTGTTTCGGGGCGGTGAGGTTGGCAGCAATGCCGCCCTTGGTCAGGATCTGGCCACCGGGGCCGCCTATATCGACGACCTGTTCGCCGCCGACATCATCGTCATCGGTGCGCCGATGTATAATTTCTCGATCCCGTCTCAGTTGAAAGGCTGGGTAGATCGTGTTGCCGTTGCCGGTCGTACCTTCCAATATGGTGCCAATGGTCCGGAGGGGCTGGTGAAGGGAAAGAAGGTTTTCGTGGCCTCGGCCCGCGGCGGCATTTACAGCGGCGATAGCCCGATGCTGAGCCTGGAACATCAGGAAAGTTATCTGCTCACTGTTCTCGCCTTCATCGGCTTGACCGACGTCACGATCATTCGTGCAGAGGGCCTTGCCCTTGGTGAAGACGCGAAAGCCAGTGCAATCGCCGCTGCCAAAGAACAGATTGCCGCACTGGCGGCCTGACGTCGCGTGGACTTCTGACAGCGCTCGAATTTGCACCGCCGTTGGGAGGCGATCCCTTTCAGGTGACGTTCTTCAAAAATGGACAGGCATGACAAGGAAGCACGCAGCTTCCTTGTCTTCTCCGCGCCCGGGAAAAGCTCGATCTTGACCTTATGAAATACGGATTGAAGATGGAAATCGGCATCGACAGCTTTGTGGCGACCATCCCAAACCCGGCAACGGGTCAGATGGTGTCTGCGACAGATCGAATGGAGACGCTGCTGGCAGAGGTGGAAACCGCGGATCGGGTCGGCCTTGATGTGTTCGGCATCGGTGAACATCATCGGAAGGAATTTCTTGATTCCGCGCCTGGAATCATTTTGGCAGCAGCAGCGGCGCGCACGCGGCGGATACGGTTGACCAGTGCCGTTACCGTGCTGAGTGCAGCGGACCCGGTTCGGGTCTTTCAAGACTTTGCGACAATTGATCTTATTTCTAAAGGTCGCGCCGAGATCGTCGTTGGGCGTGGTTCCTTCGGTGAAGCCTATCCTCTCTATGGCTTTGCCATGAACGATTATGACGCCTTGTTTGTTGAGAAGCTCGATCTTCTCCTCAAGTTGCGCGAAGACACCAAGGTGACATGGCGCGGTCGTTTCCGGCCCGCCCTCACCGGTCAGGGTGTATACCCGCGCCCGCATCAGGCCAGGCTGCCTGTCTGGCTCGGTGTTGGTGGCACACCGCAATCCTTTGTGCGTGCCGGTACGCTTGGGCTTCCTTTGATGGTGGCGATCATCGGTGGAAGTTTCGATCGGTTCCGTCCCCTCATCGAACTTTACCGCGATGCGGGCCGCCGGGCCGGCCATGCCCCGGATGCGCTGAAGGTCGGTATTCATGCGATGGGTTTTGTCGGTGATACCGATCAAAGCGCCAGAGACGCCTTCTTTCCCGGATGGGCCTATATGTTCACCGAGATCGGTCGTGAACGTGGCTGGTCAACCGCGACCCGCGCCCAGTTTGACGCGATGTGCGGCCCGCAGGGCGCCTTCTTGATTGGCAATCCGCGGACGGTGCGCGACAAAATCCTTGCGGCGAACGACGCGCTCGGCGGCATTTCCCGCCTGACCTTCCAGATGAGCTCCGCCATGCTGGAGACCGATGCCATGCAGCGCTCGATCGAACTGTTGGGCACCGATGTCGCCCCCGCCGTCAAAGCCATGCTTCATGAGAAGGCCGGTCGCGGCTGAACTGATCGCCGATTTCCGGCGATCAGCTTTGTTTGGGTTGGCTGTCGATTACCCTGACAGTTGCGATTATGCCAGCAGCGCCCGTTGCACCATGGCACTGTCGACATATTGCGTCATCGTCGTGATCTTCCCGTCCTTCACCTGATAAAGGTGCGCGAACGCGGCCCGCATCGACTTGCCAGTGGCGTTGAAGGTACCGGAATAGACACCGAAAGCGGCAACATGGTCGCCGTCCTCCAGGAATGTGTGGACCTCGGCGCGATAGCCGGTCCACTCGGTACCAAGGCGGTGGAACACCCCCGCAATGATCGCCTGTGGTCCGACATAGGTTCCCGCATAGGGGAACCCTTCGGCTTCCGTCCATCGCACGTCGGGGGCGAGGGCGGCCAGCAGGTTGCGGCCGTTCTCTTCCGACGTTCCCAAATAGGTGGCGCGGATCAGGTCAAGATTGGCACCCATCTCAACCCCACTTCATTTCGCCGGTAGCGACCTTGGCGCCGATGTCGAGCGCGACGCCCATGCCCAGGTCGGGGAAGCGGGCAATCATCGCCGCCTTCAGGGCCGTCGAATCCCTGGCCTTGGCCAACTCTTCCTCAAAGGCGATCAGATAGGACTTGGTAAAAGTCACACCGGACAGATCGGTAGCAGATGTCGGTGCCATGTGTCCGGGCACGACAATGGCCGGTTTGCGCGCCGCGATCCTGTCCAGATTGGCGATCCATGCGGCACGCTGCTCCTTGGTCTGGGTATCGGCGGTCCAGACATGGACGCCGGAGAAGATCATCACCCCGCCGAACACCGCGTTCAGCGCAGGGGCAAACAGGTAACGCCGGTTGGCCAAGCCGTCGGCGGGCAGAATCTGGATGCTCTCGCCATCGACAGACAGGGCAGGGCCCTCAAACACATCCGGCATGATGATATCTGCCAGGGTTTGGGGGCCATTCTCTTTAAGCTGCGGTCCCCACACGGCAAGCTTCTTTTCCACATTCGCCCTGATCGCCGCCACGGTATCGGCCGCAGCGATGACACGGGCTTCCGGGAACGCTTCAGTGATCGGCTTCAGGCTGAAATAATAGTCAGGATCGGATTGGCTGACATAGATGGTCGTCAGCTTCTTGCCGCTCGCCCTGACCGCCTCGACGACCATCCGGCCATCGGAATAGGTGAAGCCGCCGTCAATCAGCAGCGCTTCGGAACCACCGGTGATCAGCACCGGGGCGCGGAAGAAGCCGTTCTGGCCCGCCGGAATATGCTTCCATGCAAGCGGGGCCGCGGCGTGGCCAAAGCCGGCTGAAGCCAGGGCAGCCCCGGCGGCGAGGGTCGATTTCATCATGGTTCTCCGGGTGAACATCAACTTGTCTCCAGTGATGGGGCGATGAAACGCCAAGAAGCGGACGAGCACCGTTGCTCGTCATATGGATCAAAATGCTCAGATGGCCTTCAAGCTCTCGACCAGGACGTCCAAGCTGCCGAAGAGTGCGTTGGCGTTCATGAGGCGGCGGCTTTCGCCGGTGCCCACGATCAGCGCCGGGACACCCTGGGCACCGAACCGGCGCATTTCCATGCGCGCGGTCTCCAGTCGGGAACGATAAGCGTGCATCAGCATTTCATCGGGATTGGCCAGACTTGCGGCGAGAACCGGCACATTCAGCGTGGCCAGCACCGCGGAAAGAACCGCGATGTCGGTGATGTCGCGGCCCTCAACATAGCGGGCAGCCTGGATAGCCTTCAGCGCTGTGAACATCAGGTCCGGTGCCGCACCGGCCACCGCGATCAGCGCCAGCGTCGCCGGCGCGGAGTCGAGCAGACGGGTACGATCACCCAACACATGATGACGATAGGCTTCGCTGAAAGGCTGGCCGGTCAACCGTGCAATCCGCTGATCGTTCGTCCAGGCATAAGCTGCAAAATGCTCATCCATGGGGCGGGCACCATGGCCGGCAAACAGACCGGTTGGCATGAAATCAAGGGCGATATCGGGCCGGGCGGCAAGTTGGCCGATCACCGGCGACGCGCCATAGCACCAGCCGCAGAGCGGGTCGAAAAGATAGGTAACCTGTGTTGCGGTGGCCATTTCAATCTCCTTGGCCCCTACAATGGCATCCGTCGGTTGATTGCAGAAGGCCAACGAATCAGACATATTGTCTGTTGTTGACTGACAATGATGTCGCAGACAGGACCCCTGGCAGTGAACCTAAACCGCCTTGCTTATTTCGCGGCTGTTGTTGACGCCGGCTCCTTCACGCGGGCGGCGGAGCGGCTGGGTATCACCAAGGCCGTCGTCAGCCATCAGGTGGCGCAGCTTGAGCGCGATCTGCAAACAAATCTGCTTATCCGAACGACCCGGCGTGTTCACGCAACGGAGGCTGGGCGGATGTTCCACGCCCGTTGCGTCATGATCCTGCGCGAAGCGGAGGATGCCTTTGACGAACTCGCGCAGACGACCGCCGCGCCGACCGGCACCCTTCGGATCACCGCCCCCAACGACTATGGCACGGCCAAAGTCGTTGGGGTTGTCACGGCCTTCACGGCTCACCATCCCGCCTGCCGGGTGGAGTTGACGCTCAGTGACGAGACGGTTGATCTTGTTTCAGGCAAGGTCGATATGGCTATCCGCGTCGGCTGGCTGGTGGATTCCAGCCAGCAAGCGCGCAAGATCGGCTCGTTCGAGCAATTGCTGGTCGCGGGCCCGGCATTCGCGGATCGGATTGCCGCTCTCAGCGACCCGATGGATCTGGCAGCGTTACCGTTCATTGCCAACATGGCACTGCGCGAACCCTTGTTCTGGCAATTTTCGCGCGGCGATCTTGAACGACGGGCTGTGCGTGTGCAGTCGGTCATCGCCATCGATACAACGCCCGGCGTGCTGGCGGCGGTCCATGCGGGTGGTGGCCTCTCCGTCCTGCCGGATTATTTGGTTGCAGATGATCTGGCATCAGGAAGGTTAATCAATGTCTTGCCGGAATGGCGCCTGCCGTCGGGCGGGATCTATACGGTCTACCCCGCCGCCCGCTTCAGGCCCCCGAAAGTAACAGCGTTTGTCGAAATGCTGATAAGGGCTGAACGGTCGGCGTGTTGATGGGTCCAGCTTGGGTTCTACGGTCGATGTCGCCCTGGTAAGGCGGCTTCTCAGGCTTCGTCCTTGAAATCAGTTGTACGGTTTGATCAGTGTTGCTGCGCGCTGCCGCCGCGCGGGAAGCGCAGTTAAAATTGTTGCCTAAGGTGAGCGGCCCTGTGACTGTCTGTTATCCGGCGTGGAGAAGTGACCCGTATATCGGGGTTATAGGCGTCCAACGGGCGGAGCAGCTGGACTAATGGGTCGGCGAGTTGGACCGCATGCTGTTGGCGAACGAGGCCCAGGCGGCGCGGGAACGGCTGACACTGATCCGGATCCATGAGGAATTGCGGGCGCTTGGCTATGCTGGCAGCTACGACGCGGTTCGCCGCCATGCACGCTAATGGCGGCAGGGTTGGGTTTCCGGCAGCGTCAATGACAGTTGGCGGTTCAAGAACTGCGCCTGATCCCCGCCCCGGCTCCCCCCCCCCTGGCAGATCGTACAGGTGGGTCCACAGGTTCCTCCCGCGCGTGACGCCGCGCCGCGCGCGGGGCCCTCCTATGGACTACCTGCACGACCGCCAAACACAAATCATGGGGGTGGCCAAACTTCAATGCCGATTGACAGGCGTCGCCTGCGGGCTTCGTGCTTTTCATCACGCCTGGTCCGCTCCCCACAACCTTTTCATTGCCGTGCGGTCACTTTCCGGCCAGGGCTTTCCAGCTATTGTCCGGTGCGTCGGGCCAGGGGGTGGCCAGATAGGTGGCGCGGGCGCAGGCGCGGGCCAGCGTATCGGCGGCCAGGGCCCCCAGCCGGGCAACGACGAAGGTACGCGGCTCCGACGGCTGCACCTTGCCGGTCGACAGGGCGAAGATCACATCGCCATCGAAGGGCGCATGGATGGGACGAATGGCATGGGCCAGCCCATCCTGGGCCATCATGGCGATGCGCTTTAATTCCGGTCGGGTCAGGGCGACATCGGTGGCAATGCAGGCGATGGTGGTGTTCTGGCGGGCGGCGGGGTTGGCCTTGGCTGCCCCCCAATCCTCGGGCGCCACCGTCCGGGTCTCCACGCCCAACCCGCCGAATTCCTTGTCGATCTCAAACGGGGCGGCCCAGAATTTATGGCTGCCGGGCACCGTCACGGCGCCAAAGCTGTTGACGGCGACGATGGCACCCAGGGTCATGCCGTCGGCGGTGACGATGGAGGCGGAGCCGATACCGCCCTTCAACGATCCGGCCATGGCCCCATACCCGGCCCCGACCGTTCCCAACTGCATATCCACCGAGGCCGACTGCACGGCCTGCAGGGCGAGTTTGCGGTAGGGTGGCTCCAGGCCCCAATCCTTGTTGCCGCCATTGGCCAGATCGTACAGGATCGCCCCCGGCACAATGGGGGAGAGGGGAACGCCTGGCCGGGCCATGCCATATCCCTTGCCCTGCGCCCCCAGCCAGGCCGTCACCCCGTCGCCCGCCGACAGGCCATAGACAGAGCCACCGGAAAGGGTGATGGCATCCACCGTCTGCACCAGATTTTCGGCGGTCAGCGCATCGGTCTCCCGCGTGCCGGGTCCGCCGCCGCGTACATCGACGGCGGCCACGGCCGGGGCGTCGGGCAATAGCACGGTGACGCCGCTGCGGGCCCTGATATCCTGCGCCTGACCGATTTTCAGGCCGGCGACATCGGTGATCAGGTTCCGCGCGCCGGGGCGGGCGCCGGCCAGCGGCGTGGCGGCGACGGACAGCCGGGGCAGGCCGGACCCGGCTGCGACGCCGCCCACGGCCCCAAGCATCATGCTGTTAAGAAGGCTGCGGCGATTCATGGATAGGCTCCCAGGTTGGCCCGCCGCTCCGCGGCAGTCTGATAATCCCATAAGGCGGAAGCGCCGGTGCATTTCGCCGTGATGCCGGTAACCACCGCGCGGCGCTTTTCAAGCAGATCCGTCGATGCCAGCGGCTGCTGACGCAGCCGTCCGACCTCCGCCCCGGTATAGGGGCTGGCACCCGCCGGAGCGCTGCCCGCCCCCAGAGTGAACATGACGAAATTCATCATGTCAGCCAGTTCCCGGTCGGACAGCTTGGAAAAGGCGACATTGGGCAGGCGGATTGCATAATCGCGTCCCTCCGGCGTGCAGAGATAATAGCCGACGACATGCCGCAGGGTCGGTATCCGGTCCGGCACCGATATGCCCTGCAGGCCATGGCAGCCACCACAGCGTTCGGTGAAGGAGGACAGGGCGCTGCGCGGGTTGTCCGTCGGGTTTATGGCTGGCGGATCTGCGGCTTGCACTGGCCGGGTGGCCCCGGTCACAAACAGGCAAAGCGACAGGGCGACGATCAGGGGGCGCATCATCCACCTCCATGCAGCGCACGCGCCATGGCATTGACCTCCGTCGGTGATTTCTTGACGCCGGCGCGCAGTGTCGCCACCTCCGCCGCTGTGAAGGGGGCGGCCTTGCCCCCTTCCAGGCTGGCGATATGGGTCAGGACGGCGGCCAGGTCATCGTCGGACAGGCGGGGCAGGGGCGGCATGACGCCGACAATGGTCTTGCCATCCAGTTCCAGCCGACCGGCCATACCGAACAGCACCGCCGATATCATCAGGGTCCGCCCGGCGGGATTGCGGGCCAGCATGTCCGCCCGCCCGGCCAGCCGGGGGAAACTGCCCGGAAGCCCGACCCCGCCGGCCTGATGGCAGACCGAGCAATTTTTCTTATAGATATCCAGCCCATCCGCCCGGCCCACACCGGCTGGCAGCAACAGCGCCAGAAGGATGGGGAACAGACCGGCGCGTCTCATGCCGGGCCGACCAGGGCGGCGGTGGAGCAGTGATAGGCCATGGAATTCAGGCCGAAACACCAGATGATCTCATTGTCACCCTGGGGCCTATATACCGGCATTTCCCGTTCCGTACCGTCGCAATGCGCCTCGCTGCGGCACATGCTGCCGCCGCAGCAATCGCGATAGGCGATCAGATAGGATTTATTGTCGGCGGGATTGATGCAGGTGCCGACCCAGGAGGTGGCGGATGGCTGGGTGCCCGGCGGACAGGTATGGGTGCCACCACCGCAGCCCGTGCAGAGAACCCCGTCAATGGCGCAATAGCGCCAGTAATTGCATTTCTTGTCGTCGGTGGTCTGGGCATTGCGAGCAAAGTCGCTATAGGGTTCGGCGGCATGCGCACCCCGCGCCACGGGCAAGAGCGGCAGAACCGGGGCCATTGCCAGGGCCGCGCCCACCCGGCTGAGCAGGCTGCGGCGGGAAAACCGCCCGGCCAGCCGACGGGTCAGCCTTTCCCCCAGATGATCGAATTGCGACATGGGTTGTTCCTTCTGAAAGGATGGAGAGCGCAAGCCGGGGGTTCAGGCGGCCTTGCTGGTCTGGGCGGCCAGATAGGACTGGATGGAGGGAAAGCCGGTCTCATGCGACACGACCAGGCTTTCCAGATGCTCACGGCTATTGACCAGCCCCTTGGCCACCACCTTGGCCTCGCCATTGATCAGCACGGCATAGGGCAGCTTGCCGACCTGAAAGGTCACCCCGACTTCACGTTCATTGATGAAGGGAAATTGCTGCAGCTCGAACCGCTTGATCATCTGCTGCTGTTCGTCGGCAGGGGCGTCGCCAATCAACACGACCTCGACCTTTTCACTGCGGGCGAAAAGCTTGATGATGGGGAACAGCTTTTTGCAGATGGGGCAGGTCGCCGACACGAACATCAGCAGCCGCAGCTTGGCCCCGTCCGGCAGCGGGCCGGCAATATCGAACAAACCGCCATTCAACAGGTGGCTGGACAGTTTTGGCACGTCATCACCGATGCGCGGCCCCTGATCCTGGCTCAAGGCCCCCACCGGGGCGATGCGTTCATGCAGCACGCCGATCTGGCGGGCCAGGGCCAGCAGGCCGATGCCCATGGCAATCAACAAGATCCAGGTCAGCACCTGGGAGATGGTCAGCAAAATCATGGACTTCCCCTTTTTTCATGGCGGCAGAAGCGTTCATCAGGTCGCAAACGACCGCGTCCGGCGGCGGCGGGCCGGGTGCTGGCCGGCACGGGTATTCAGGTCGGCGAAGGCAGCGGCCACCCGGTCCAGCAGGAACAGCAGCAACCCGGTCCCCCAGCCCAGCATCAGGATCGTCCAGTCGGGCGTTGTCGTCCCGGCGGCAGCCAGGATGGGCAGCGGCAGCCCCAAGGCCAGATTGCGGGCGACCTGGCCCCAGCCCAACATCGCGCCCGGCCGCTGGTCGCCACAGCCGCAATCGATGCGCCGACGACCCCGCCGGATATTGATGGCCATGGCCCCGGCGAACAGCACCAGCAGCAGGGCGGCGGCAGTACTGGCAGCCACCCCTCCCCAACCTGTCGGCAGCAGCAAGGCCAATCCAAGTTCCAGTCCGGGCAGAAGCCGGGCAACCGGCCGCACCAGCGGCGACGGTAGCAGGCGGTAATTCGCCACCACCCCTTCGAACCGCACCATATCCCGAAGCTTGGCCATCGCCGCCGTCAGGAAGATCAGACCGACCAGGGTTGACAGGGCGATGGTCAGGATGGAAAGCAGCAGGGACACCATGGCGACCTTCCCCTTAGCTGTTGGGGGTCATCGGGGCCGCGCCATGCGCATCAAAACTGCGCACGACGTCGCCGGTTTCAATATCCAGCACATCCATCGGGCCGGCGCGCCGCCCGGCGAACAGCAACGGCTTTTCATCCTGGGTGATGGCCAGGCTGTTGGCCGGATCTTTCAGCGGCAAGCGTTTGGTCACGGTCCGGGTCGCCAGATCGACGATCCAGACCTCTGTGCCCGGCGCCTTCTGGCTCCAATGATGGCCGGCATGCATCAGCACGAACAGGCGGTTGCTGGTCCGGTGCCAGGCCATGGGCAACTCGCCACCCGGCCGCCAGGACAGTTCACGCGGGTCCGACGTCGCCGGCTTGAAGCCGGCTGCCGCCTGCAATGACCAGGGCTTGTCTCGGCTGGGCTGCGGCCCCAGCCGCGTGTCATGCACGGCGCCGGTATAGCTGACGAACAAGGTGCGCCCGCTGGTGGGGTCGGTGGGGCTGTTTTCGAAGATCGGGTCGGTTTCAGCATCGAAGAAGGGCTTGCCCTTGACCAGCTTCGCCGTTCCGCCAGACCAGGTGACGGTGGCCATCGACCCGTCGCCGCACAGGGAGGCGAAGCCCTGATCCTGGAACGGGAAGATCAGGGCGCAGCCCGGCGTCTCCACCACCCCCTCGACCTTGCGCGCTGTCAGATCGACGACGATGACGGAGGAAGAGGGGTCCATATTATAGACGAAGCCCTTACTGCCGCTGGCATTCAGGGCGAAATTTTGTCGTCGTGGTACCATGAACACCCGGCCTGGCAGTGCGATCTCTGCCTGCAGCTCTAGGGTCTTGCCGTCATACAGGCTGACCATGTCCTGGCGGTCGCCGCGATTGCCCCGGCTCCAGATGGATTCCGCGACATAAAGCTGGCCCTGGCCAGGGGCCAGCACGACATTGGACAGGCTGGCAATGCCGATACCGCCCAGGATATTGCCCTTGTCCGCATCCAGAATGGCGGCCTGGTCATTGCCGAAGCTGCCGACCAGATACAGCCGGCGCAGCGTCGGGTCGGGCATGGTCGCCACGTCGCTGACCTCTGCCTCCATGGTCACCGGCTCGGCCGCCAGGGCGGGGGCCGTGATGGCCAATCCCCAGGTCAGCAGACCCAGCCCAATGCCTGCTCTCACGCCCACATCCCATTTCATCACAGTCTCCCTCATCCCCGGTTGGCAATGGTGAGTTTTGCGGCCTGCGCCAGGATCTCATCCGGCCGTGGCCAGGGACGCTGGGGCGGGCGCATCCGTTCATAGGCGCGTGACAGACGCAGCACGCCCAGATCATCAAAGCGGCGTCCGACGATTTGCAACCCGATGGGCAACCCGTCTGCCGTATAGCCGGCATTGATGGAGGAGGCCGGCTGCTCCGTCATATTATAGGCCACGGTGAAGCCGATATGCTCGAACGGGCGCATCGGATCATTGGTCGGGCAGGGCAGTTCCGCCGCGAAGGCCGGCATCGGCGCTGTCGGCGACAGGATGAAATCGAACCCGCGCATGGCCTGTTCGCCCAGGCGGCGCATTTCGGTGATCTGGTTGAAACCCTGATAGACGGTCATGCCATCAAAGCCGGCCGCCGGTTCCACCCAGGCCCGGATGAAGGGCAGGATCTTTTCATAGCGCTCGGGCGGCAGGCTGGATGTCTCGGCCCAAAACCGGCAGCGCCAGAACCGGTCCAGCCCATCCAGCATGTCCGGGGTCAGGAAGGGCCGCGTCGGCTCGACGATGGCGCCGGCCTGTTCGAACAGATGTGCGGCGGCAATTATCGCGTCGGCGACCTCCGGCTCGGCGGGTGCCCCGCAACCGGCATCCAGCAGCAGGCCGATGCGCAGGCCCTTCAGGCCCTTGTCCAGGTCAAGCTCGATATCCATCCAGTCGATGTCGGCTGGCGGCAGGCTCATGTAATCGCGGTCGTCGGGACGGGACAAAACCTGCATATACAGCGCGGAATCGGCGACCGTGCGGGTCATGGGACCAGCGGCGCGCCCGATATAGGGCGGATCAATGGGGATGCGGCCCAGGCTGGGCTTCAGGGCGAATAACCCGCACCACCCCGCCGGCAGGCGGACAGAACCGCCAATGTCGGTGCCGATATGCAGCGGGCCGTATCCAGCCGCCGCCGCCGTGCCGGCCCCGGCGCTGGAGCCACCGGGATTGCGCGTCAGATCCCACGGGTTGCGCGCCAGCTTGTGGAAGCTGGACAGCCCGGACGACAACATGCCGTAATCCGGCACCGTGGTTTTGCCCAACAAAATGGCCCCGGATTCAAACGACCGGGCGGCGGGCGGCGCGTCCTGCGTCTGCGGGGTCATGTCGCCGGCCGCCGTGCCCGTGGGTTTGGCCATGCCGCGCGTCGCGATCAGTTCCTTCAATGTAATAGGCACACCGTCGATCGGCCCGGCCGGGGTGCCTGCCTGCCAACGCGCCTCCGACGCGCGCGCCGCCGCCAGCGCCGCCGCCGCATCCGCCCCCCACATGGCACACAGCGCCGGTTCAAGCTGTTCCATGCGTGCAAGCACCGCCTGGGTCAGTTCCACCGGCGACAGGGACCGGTCTGCATAGGCCTTGATCAGATCGACGGCGGAAAGGTCGGGAAGGTCAGTCATCGCGAACCTTGTATGTTGAGGGTGTGAACAGGCGGTGCCAAAATCACACACTGGTTTCCTTGCGTGGAAATGAATAATCGACCAGAACCGTCGTGCACTCCCGTAATGCCCAATGTGATGACAAGCCAATATCAGGTCGTTTATTGTAATAAACACACAAGTGTGTTTATTCTGCAACGCGGCATACGTAGTGAATATTGAAAATCTTTCCAAATGCTGTAATGAACATCTGGATGGTTTGGGGCTGAAACTATATCCTGTGGCGGTGCAGCATCCCCGGTATTGATATTGGGGGCTAACCATGCCCAAGCTGCAAGCCTGTTATTTTTTTATCGTAACATATTGAAATAAAAAGATAACCCTGCGGACTGCTCATTTTAATGAGCGTATGCAAACGCCAGAGGGCTCATGGAACAGGAAATCGGTGCTCGCCTACGCAGCATGAGAAGCAAAATCGGGTTGACGCAGCGCGCCCTGGCCAAGCGGGCGGGGGTGCCCAGCAGCACCGTCTCCCTGATCGAAGGGGGGCGAACCAACCCGTCGGTGGGATCGCTGAAGCGGATACTGGACGCCGCCGGCCTGTCGCTGGCGGAGTTTTTCAGCTTCGAGCTGGCCCAGGAGGCCCAGGTCTTTTTCCGCCATGATGAATTGTCGGAGATATCCAAGGGCAGCGTGTCCTACCGGCAGGTCGGGTCGGGTGCGGAAGGGTCACCGCTGCAGATCCTGTATGAAACCTATCAGCCGGGCAGCGACAGCGGCCGCGTGATGTTGAGCCATGAAGGGCATGAAGGCGGCCTGATCATCCAGGGCCGGCTGGAGGTGACCGTAGGGGACAAGACCCGGGTGCTGAAGGCCGGGGAGGCCTATATGTTCCCCAGTGTCACCCCCCATCGCTTCCGCAATGTCGGTGAAACACCCTGCATCGTGGTCAGCGCCTGCACGCCGCCCAGCTTCTGATCCGGCGGCGCAAAAATTAATGCTGCTCGATAAAATGGGCGGTTCATGCGCAAACCGTTACATCACAAGCACTTAAGTAAATGAACAAACAGTCTTTCCGCCTGTCCCTATCCGCCTCATAGTCCAATACAGGTTCGAGGGGACTGAAAATGCCAAAAGACAGCGACTTGTCATTCGATGAATTCTGGATGCCATTCACTGAAAACAGGAGGTATAAATCCCAACCTCGGTTGCTATGCCAAGCAAAGGACATGCATTATACTGCCGGTGACGGCCATGATGTCCTGGATGCCACTTCCGGCCTTTGGTGCGTCAATGCCGGCCACTCCCGCGTGCCGATTGTCGCGGCGATACAGCGCCAGGCCGCCGAACTGGATTTTGCCCCGACATTCCAGCTTGGCCATCCGCTGGCATTTCAACTTGCCCACCGGCTGAAATCCTTCTTTCCCGGCGATATCAACCACAGTTTCTTTGCCGGGTCGGGGTCAGAGGCGGTGGACAGCGCCCTGAAGATCGCGGTCGCCTATCAGCGGGCCATCGGCTTTCCCGACCGCACCCGCTTCGTCGGGCGGGAGCGCGGATATCACGGTGTCGGTTTCGGCGGTATTTCCGTGGGCGGGCTGCCGAAGAACCGCGAAGGCTTCCCCATGCTGCCCGGTATCGACCATCTGCCCCATACCCATGATCTGGCAAAGATGGCCTTTTCCCGCAACCAGCCCGACTGGGGTGCGGAATTGGCCGATGCGCTGGAGGAGATCATCGCCCTGCGGGGGGCGGAAACCATTGCCGCTGTCATTGTGGAGCCGATGTCCGGTTCCAGCGGCGTCCTGGTGCCGCCCAAGGGCTATCTGGAACGGTTGCGCGAGATCACCCGCCGCCACGGCATCCTGTTGATCTTTGACGAGGTGATTACCGGCTTCGGACGGTTGGGCGCGCCGACCGCCTCGGCACTGTTCGGGGTGCAGCCCGACCTGATCACGGTTGCCAAGGGCATCACCAACGGTGCCGTGCCGATGGGCTGTGTCGGTGTCAGTGACACGGTCTACAGCGCGGTGATGAGCAAGGCGGGGCCGGGGATCGAGTTTTTCCATGGCTACACCTATTCCGGCCATCCGCTGGCCGCCGCCGCCGCACTGGCCTGCCTGGATGTCTATGAGCAGGAGGGGCTGTTCACACGGGCCGCCAGCCTGGACAGCGTCTGGGAGAATGCCGCCCACGCTCTGCGCGATGCGCCTTTCGTGCGCGATATCCGCAATATCGGCCTTGTCGCCGGCATCGAGCTGGAACCGCGCCCCGACCATCCAGGGGCCCGCGCGATGGAGATTTTCCATCGTTGTTTCGATACGGGGCTGTTGATCCGGGTCACCGGCGACACCATCGCCCTGTCCCCACCCTTGATCATCAGTGAGGAGCAGATTCATCAGATTTTCGACCAGCTTGCCGCGGTGATCCGTCAGGTGAACTGACGCGCTCCACGGGCGGTGGGGGACAACGGGTAATTGTCCCCCACCCCCCTTCAATGTCGCCAAGAAGTTTGCGTGCAGGAAAGAACCTTCACGACATCCAGGAGAGGAAATCCCCCCAGGGCATGCGCATGCACCTTCAAGCCATCCCGGCAAGGCCTGCTTTAAGACAGGCCGGCTGCGGGTTCCGGTATGTGTCGCGCTCAATAGATCCAATATGGACAGGGGGTTACAATGAGAAACATCTACCTGAGTGGTGTTGCCTGTGTACTGGCGCTGACACCGGCTGGTGTGGCGCTGGCCCAGACCCAGCCGGTTGATGAGTTGACTGAGATTGTGGTGACGGCCCAGCGACGCCTGCAATCGTCGCAGGATGTCGGCATCGCCATGTCGGTGCTGGACAGCAGCGAGCTGGTCAATCGGGGCGTGACCCGGGTCAACGACCTGCAGAACAGCACGCCCAGCCTGGATATCGAGCCGGCGTTCGGCGGCGGTGCCGCCCAGTTCCGCCTGCGCGGCGTCGGATTTCAGGATTATGCCTCCAACAACGCGCCGACCGTCGGCGTCTATGTCAACGAAGTGGCCTATCCCGTGCCGATCATGACGCAGGGAATGCTGTTCGACATTGCGCGGGTGGAGGTGCTGCGCGGGCCGCAAGGCACGCTGTACGGCCGCAACACCACCGGCGGCGCCATCAGCTTCGTCACCAAGAAGCCCACCGCCGCAGCGGCGGGGGGTGTTCGCGCCGAATATGGCCGCTATGACAGCTTCAAGGGCGAGGCCTATGTGTCCGGGCCGATCAATGACAAGGTGCGGATGCGCGTTGCCGCCGCCACCGAACAGGGCGGGGGTTGGCAGCATAACCGCGAGACCGGGCAGTCCCTGGGCGATGCCGACAAGCTGTCCGCCCGTGGCCTGCTGGACATTGACCTGACGCCGGACCTGACCGTTTTAGTCGATGTTCATGGCGGCCAGGACAAGTCGGAAAACCAGGGCCTGCGGCTGCTGAGCGACCTGACGACGCGGGCCGGGCAGGGTGTCTTTGTGCCGGCCGACACCGACCGTTCGGCCACTGGCTGGAGAATTTCCAGCGTCCTGGCGCGCGACGCCAATCTGGATGCCGATACCAAGCCCGGCAAGGATAACACCACCTGGGGCGCGTCCATGGCGCTGAACTGGGATCTGGGGGCGGCGAAGCTGACCAACATCACCGCCTTCGACCGGCTGTTGCGCAAGGAATACAGCGATTGGGACACCACCTCCTCGGTGGAGGCGGATACGTTCTTCGGCAGCGATGCGCGGGTTTACTCCAACGAAACGCGGCTGGCATCCAATGATGACGGCCCGTTCCAATGGATCGCCGGCCTCTATTACAGCCATCAGGAACTGAACGAGCGTTACTATTCCGACTTTCTGGACATCTATGGCACCTATGGCCGGGTGAATTATAATCAGGTGGTGGAATCCGTCAGCGCTTTTGGTCAGGCCGAATATGCCTTTACCGACCAGTGGAAGCTGGTCGCCGGCCTGCGTTATGAGGAAGAGGACCGCAAGCTGAACGGCTTCGGCACGGCCTTTGGCGGCGCCCAATCCCTGGCACCGACCAATGTGAAGACCGACATGAAGCCGCTGACCGGCAAGCTGTCGCTGGAATTCAAGCCAGTTGATGACCTGCTGCTCTATGCTTCGGCCAGCAAGGGCACCAAGTCCGGCGGGTTCACCACCTATAATACTGGCAACAGCAGCGCCATCCAGCCCTTCAAGCCGGAAACCCTCTGGGCCTATGAAGTCGGCGCCAAGGCTGATCTCAGCCGGACCCTGCAGATCAATGGCAGCGCCTTCTATTATGATTACAAGGATCAGCAGGTGCTGTCCGCCCTGTGGGGGGCCAACGGCCCCGTCGGTCGTTTCGTCAATGTGCCCAAGTCGGAAATCTATGGTGCCGAGGTGGAGGCGCGCTGGCGCCCGTTGCGTGGCCTGAACATCAGCCAGTCCTTCAGCTACAAGCATGGTGAGTACAAGGAGTTCTATGACATGGATACCGCGGCGTCGCGCGCTGTCGGTTACGCGGTGTATATCGATAAGGCGGGCCAGAAGATCCCGTTCCCGCAATATACCTATGGCGGTTCCGTGGCATACGAGATGGATCTGGGTTCGTACCTGCTGGAAACCGAGGCGAATTACAGTTACCGCAGCGTCTATCATTCCTGGCTGGGCAGCAAATATGATGTTCCGGGCTATTGGCTGGCCAATCTCAACCTCACCACCCGGCCGGCAGAGGGGGCGTGGAGTGCGGGCCTGTGGGTGCGCAACCTGTTTGACGAGGACTATGATCTGACGCGCAACTTCTTTACCAGCGCTGACGTCGCCCAAAGCGGCACACCGCGGACTTATGGGGTGCGCATGAGCTACGATTTCTGATCACCGACCCGTCCCCAACCCCGGTGCAATTCGATCACCGGGGTTGGGGGTGATCGGCCGTCCAGCCCCAGCCAGGCTGGTGATTTTCCTTTTTGGGACAGAACCGGACATGCCCGAACGACAAGCATCCGGACCATGGCAATGGTGGGCAGTGCCACCGGGTATGCCCGTGGCCTGCCACCTGCTGGCCCCGCTTATGCTGCTCTGCCTTGTATTTTTTGGCGTGGTGTCAGATGGACGGGCGGAAACCGGTGCCGTTCTGACCATCGCCCTGCCCGTGGAACCCCCGAACCTGGACCCGACCACCGGCGCATCGGCGGCTGTGGACGAGGTGGTGCTGGGCAATGTCATGGAGGGGCTGACCCGCATCGCGGAGGATGGCACGGTCCAGCCCCTGCTGGCCACGGGCTGGCAGGTCGGGGATGATGGCCGGCACTATGATTTCACGCTGCGTGACGATGTCCGCTTTCAGGATGGCAGCCCGTTCACGGCGGCTGACGTGAAATTCTCGCTGGACCGTGCCCGCGCGCCGGGTTCCGCCAATGCCCAGCGGGCCTTGCTGAGCGTGATTGATGATGTGCAGATCATCAATCACGCGCATGTCCGGCTGACCCTGTCCCGCCCGGCACCCGATCTGCCCTTTCTGCTGGGCTGGGGCGATGCCGTCATGGTGCAGGCAGCCACGGCGGCGCAACTGGCCATCGCCCCTGTTGGCACCGGCCCCTTCCGCGTGGCGGAATGGCGGCGCGGTGACCGGATCGTGCTGGAACGCAATCCGGGTTATTGGGGGACACCTGCTCTGGCCGAACGGGTCACCATCAAGTTCCTCAACGATCCCAGTGCGGCCCTGGCGGCGCTGCAGGCCGGCGATCTGGACGGATTTTCCAATTACCCGGCCCCGGAAAGTGTCGCCCCGTTCGAAGCGGATGACCGGTTCCGGGTGGCGCTGGGCCAGTCGCAGGGCAAGATCATCCTGGCGCTGAACAATGCCGCCGGCCCCTTCGCGGATATCCGTGTCCGCCGGGCCGCCAGCCATGCCATTGACCGGGCCGCCATCATCGCCGGGGCCATGTTCGGCCATGGCCTGCCCATCGGCAGCCATTATGCCCGTACAGCACCGGGCTGGATCGATCTGGCCGATTACTACCCGCATGATCTGGACGCGGCCCGCGCGCTGCTGGCGCAGGCCGGGTTCACCGGCAAGGGCCCCGCCATCGCGCTGCGCCTGCCGGCCCGCGCCTATGCCCGCCGCATCGGCGAAATGGTGGCGGCGCAAATGCAGGCCGCCGGCTTCGAGGTAACGATCGAGATCCTGGAATGGCCGCAATGGCTGGACCAGATTTTCAAGCGCCATGTCTATGACATGACCATTGTCGAGCATGTCGAGCCGATGGATTACGATATCTATGGCCGCGATGGTTATTATTTCGGCTATGACAGTCCGGCCATGAAGACGCTGCTGGACCGGCTGAACCAGACGTTGGTGCCGGCGCAGCGTCTGGACCTGCTGGCCGATATCCAGCGCCGGATCACCCAGGATGCCGTCGTCGTCCCCCTGCTGCAAAGCCCGCGTATCGGCATCTGGAAGCGGCAGATCCAGGGTGTCTGGACCGATGCGCCGCTGGCCCAAACCCCGCTTTATGCCGCCCGCTCCACGGCCTGGACCGCGATGGCCACCTTGCCGGTCTCAGCACCGGCGGTCGCCACCGCAGACGCCACCGGCTGGGTCGGGTGGGTGGTGCCGCCCCTGTTGCTGGCGATGTTGGTCCTGGCCGCATCGCGTTTCGGCGGGGCCTATCTGCTGGGCCGGGGGCTGGTGCTGCTGGGTACGCTGCTGGCGGCCAGCATGGTGATTTTCCTGCTGTTGCAGGTGGTGCCCGGCGATCCCGCCGCCTTCATGATGGGTATGAACGCCGATCCCGCCGCCATCGCCGCCCTGCGCCTGGAGATGGGGTTGGATGCCGGTGCGGTGGCCCGCTACCTGCACTGGGTCGCCGGGCTGGTGCAGGGAGAGTTCGGTATCAGCTATACCTACCGCACCGATGTTGGCCGGTTGATGCTGGAACGGCTGGCGGTGTCGGGTCCCCTGGCGCTGTTCGCCAGCCTGCTGTCGCTGGCCGTGGCGCTGCCGGTCGGGCTGTTGGCAGCGACCAAGCGCGATACGCTGATCGACAGGGCGGTCACGGCCCTGACCCAATTGGGTATTGCGCTGCCGAATTTCTGGCTGGCCATGCTGCTGGTCCTGGTGTTTTCCGTGGCGCTGCGGTGGTTGCCGGCTGGCGGCTTTCCCGGCTGGTCGGCGGGGATGGGGGCGGGATTGCAAGCACTGCTGCTGCCCACCCTGGCGCTGGCCGCCCCGCAGGCCGCCATCCTGACGCGCGTCCTGCGTTCGGCCTTGCTGGACACGCTGGGGGAAGAATATATGCGCACGGCGCGCGCCAAGGGACTGTCGAACGGCATGGCCCTGCGCCGCCACGCCCTGCGCAATGCGCTGATCCCCGTGCTGTCGGTGGTGGGATTGCAAACCCCCTTCCTGCTGGCCGGGTCGATCATTGTGGAGAATGTCTTCGCCTTGCCGGGCCTGGGCCGGCTGATCTTCCAGGCCATCGGCCAGCGCGACCTGATCGTGGTCCAGGGCGTGGTGATGGTCATGGTGTTCACGGTCGTCGCCGTCACTTTCCTGATCGATCTGGCCTATGCGGCTGTCGATCCCCGCATCCGGCGGAGGGCGTCATGAGCCGGCATCGCATCATGTCATCCGGTCTCGTCACCGGTCTGGCCCTGACCCTGGCCGCCCTGCTGCTGGCGGGCCTGTCCTTTGCCTGGACACCCTATGATCCCATCGGCATGGATGTCGCCATGCGGCTGAACCCGCCATCCTTGCAGCATCTGCTGGGCACCGATGCCTATGGGCGCGACGTGCTGTCGATGATCATGGCGGGGGCCCGCAATTCGCTGTTCGTGGCGCTGATCGCGGTCGGGCTGGGTTTGGCGGCGGGTGTGCCGCTGGGCTTGCTGGCGGCGGCGCGCGGTGGTGGCGTCGATGAAATGGTCATGCGCGGCAACGATCTGATCTTCGCCTTTCCGTCCCTGCTGCTGGCGGTGATGATCACCGCCATCCTGGGGCCGGGTGCCGTCAATGCCATGGTCGCCATCGGTATTTTCAACATCCCCATCTTCGCCCGTGTTGCCCGCGGGGCGGCTTTGTCGATCTGGACGCGCGACTATATCCTGGCGGCGCGCACGGCCGGCAAGGGGCTGTTCCGCATCTCCCTGGAACATGTGCTGCCCAATCTGGCCAGCGTGCTGGTGGTGCAGGCCACCATCCAGTTCGCGCTGGCCATCGTGGCAGAGGCGGGACTGTCCTACGTCGGGCTTGGCGTGCAGCCGCCGGCGCCGAGTTGGGGCCGGATGCTGAGCGAGGCGCAGACCCTGATCGGTCAGGCCCCCTGGCTGGCCTTGTTTCCCGGTCTGGCCATTGTGCTGACCGTCCTGGGTTTAAGCCTGATTGGTGACGGCATGCGCGACCTGTTGGACCCGCGCCTGCGGAAAGGCAAGCCATGAACGCCGCCCCCTTGCTGTGCATTCAGAACCTGGATGTCGCCATCGCCGGCACGCGGGTGCTGAAATCGCTGACATTGGACGTGGCGCCGGGGGAAATCCTTGCCCTGGTCGGGGAGTCCGGGTCGGGCAAGTCCATGACCGCCCGCGCCATCCTGGGCCTGCTGCCGCCGGATGGGCAGGCCACGGGCAGCATCACCCTGTCGGGGCGGGAATTGCTGGGCCTGGACGATGGCGCGCTTGGGCAGGTTCGCGGGCGGCAGATCGGTCTGGTCTCGCAGGAGCCGATGACGGCGCTGAACCCCGTCCTGACCATCGGGGATCAGGTGGCGGAATGTTTCCGCCTGCACCAGGGTGTCTCGCAGGCCGAGGCGCTGCGGCTGGCGCAGGAGACGCTGGAGAGGGTGGAACTGCCGGCCGCGCGCTTTCCGCTGAGCCGATATCCGCATGAATTGTCGGGCGGGCAGCGGCAGCGCGTGGCCATCGCCATCGCCATCGCGTTGAAGCCGCGCCTGCTGATCGCTGACGAGCCGACCACGGCGCTGGATGTCACGACCCAGGCGCAGATCATGGCGCTGCTGCGCGGACTGGTCCGCGACAGCGGCATCGGCATCGTGCTGATCACCCATGATCTGGGCGTGGTGGCCGAAGCGGCGGACCGAGTGGCGGTGATGCATCAGGGCGCCATCGTGGAGGCGGCGGACACCCTGACCCTGTTCGGGCAGATGCGACATCCCTATACCCGGGCCTTGTTGGCCGCTGCCACCTATGTGCCGCCGACCCGCCCGGTGCCGGTCCCAAGGCCTGGGGAGCCGCCCGTATTGTCCGTGCAGGACGTGGTGCGGGAATATGCCGGGCCACGGCGCGGGCTGTTCACCCGGCCCCCCCGCTTTCGCGCCGTGGACAGCGTCGGTTTCAGCATCGCGCCGGGCGAAAGCCTGGGGCTGGTGGGGGAATCCGGTTGCGGGAAAAGCACGCTGCTGCGCGCCATCCTGGCCCTGGACCGGCATCAGGGCGGGGAGGTGCTGGTGGCGGGCGAGGATTTCGGACCCGACCATCCGGCAGCATTGCGCCGTCTGCGCGCCCGCATCCAGGTGGTGTTCCAGGACCCGTTCGGCAGTTTCAACCCGCGCTGGACCGTGGAACGGCTGGTGGCGGAGAATTTCCACCTGCTGGACCAGCCGCCCCCCAGGGCTGAACAACGGCGGCGGGTGCAGGAACTGCTGGAACGCATGGGGTTGCAGGCCGGCGATGCCGACCGGTATCCCCATGAGTTTTCCGGCGGGCAGCGTCAGCGCATTGCCATCGCCCGCGCCCTGATCACGCAGCCGCGCCTGATTGCCCTGGACGAGGCGGTGTCGGCCCTGGACGTCACCGTGCGGCGGCAGATCCTGGACCTGCTGGCCGATCTGTCCCGCCAACAGGGTCTGTCCTATCTGTTCGTCACCCATGATCTGTCGGTGGTGCGCGCCATTACCGACAAGGTGGCGGTGATGCAGGGCGGCAGGATTGTGGAGATCGGCGACACCGATCAGGTCTTCGCCAACCCCCAGCATCCCTATACAAGGTCGCTGCTGGCGGCGACGCCCGATATCGACCGCGCCCTGGCCGCACGCCGGGCGGCTTCCGGTCTGGTCCATCCGGCCTGACATCTCCCCCCGTTCACATTTGTATCTGGAGGTTCCCCATGGCGATCCTGCGCCATTTCATCGCCGGTAAGCCGGTATCCGGCCATAGCGGGCTGCTGGGCCCGATCTATGACCCCAATATCGGTTCCATCCAGGCCGAGCTGGACCTGGATGGTGCCAGCGTGCTGGACCGCGCGGTGGCCACAGCCCAGGCGGCGCAACCGGCCTGGGCCGCACTGAACCCACAGCGCCGCGCCCGCGTGCTGTTTGAATTCAAGCGTTTGATCGAACGCGACATGGACAGCCTGGCCCGCCTGCTGTCCGCCGAACATGGCAAGGTGATTTCCGATTCCAAGGGCGATATCCAGCGCGGGCTGGATGTGGTGGAATTTGCCTGCGGCATCCCGCACCTGCTGAAGGGTGAGCATACGGAAGGTGCCGGTCCCGGCCTGGATGTCTATTCCCTGCGCCAGCCGCTGGGCGTGGTGGCCGGCATCACGCCGTTCAACTTTCCGGCGATGATCCCGCTATGGATGCTGGCGCCGGCCATCGCCTGCGGCAATGCCTTCATCCTGAAACCGTCGGAACGCGCACCCAGCGTACCCTTGCGGCTGGCGGCGTTGCTGCTGGAAGCGGGCTTGCCCGAAGGTATCGTCAATGTCGTGCATGGCGGCAAGCCGGTGGTCGATGCCATCCTGGACCATCCCGACATCCGGGCCGTCAGCTTCGTCGGGTCATCCGATATCGCCCAGTATGTTTATGGACGTGGAGCCGCCGCCGGCAAGCGCATGCAGTGCATGGGCGGCGCCAAGAACCACGGCATCGTCATGCCCGACGCCGATCTTGACCAGACGGTGGCCGATATTCTGGGGGCGGCCTTCGGGTCGGCCGGGGAACGCTGCATGGCGCTGCCCGTTGTGGTGCCGGTGGGTGATAAGACGGCGCAGGCCCTGCGTGATCGGCTGGTGGCGGGCATTGCCGGCCTGCGCGTCGGCGTCTCCACCGACCCGCAGGCGCATTTCGGCCCGGTGGTCACCGCCGAGGCCAAGGCCCGTATCGAACGCTATATCGATCTGGGCATCGCGGAAGGCGCCGAACTGGTGGTGGATGGGCGGGGGTTCAGCCTGCAGGGCCATGAAACCGGCTTCTTCCTGGGCCCGACCCTGTTCGACCATGTGACGGCGGACATGAAAAGCTATCAGGATGAGATTTTCGGGCCGGTGCTGCAGATGGTGCGGGCCGACAATCTGGCCGGGGCACTGCAATTGCCGTCCCGCCACCCCTATGGCAATGGTGTCGCCATCTTCACCCGCGACGGGGCCGCCGCGCGGGAATTCGCCAGCCGGGTGGAGGTGGGCATGATCGGCATCAATGTGCCCATCCCGGTTCCCGTCTCCTATCACAGCTTTGGCGGCTGGAAACGGTCGTCCTTCGGCGATCTGAACCAGTATGGCACGGACAGTATCCGCTTTTACAGCCGCACGAAGACCATCACCCAACGCTGGCCGACAGGGGGTGATACCGTGGACCAGAGCTTCATCATCCCCACCTCCTGATCCTGGGATCATACCAATCCGCCGAAGGTTTGACCTTTGGCGGATATGATGCCGGTGACTGCCGGCCCTGCGCATCGCAAAATCCGCGCCTCAATCGCCGGGCGGGCGCATCCGCGCCCTTGGTTCGCGCGCCACGAGGTGCTGAGCCGGCAGTCGACAACCTCCAAACCACCCAAAGGTCAACCTTTCGGCGGTTTGGTCTAATACCAATCTGCCGAGGGTTTGACCCTTGGCAGATTGGAGGCTGGCGACCGCCAGCCCGGCGCTCGTGCGCCGTCGAGCCAAGGGCGCGGATGCGCCCGCCCGGCGCATGAGAGATTGGTATAATCCTCGGCGGCTTCGGTCAAACCCTGTACAATGGCTTGGCCACACGGGCTTCCCGGTGCAGATCCAGTGCCTGTTCGACGGCGATCGCAATGCCATGTGCACGGTCGTCGATACCAGTCCAGACGGCACCTCGCATCCGTGGGTCAACCTCCAGAAGCTTGACGCCTGCCGGCACTTCCATGCCGTCGCGCACAACGCCGCGCAGAATGCCGTCGAATGGCGCCTGAATGGGGGTGTTACCCAGATATCCGACGATATAGTTCCGGAATATGCGGGATCCGATTTCGATCGCCGTGTGCCAGCGGCCGGGTAAGGTCGAATAGACAAAGCGCTCACCCCCACGGTCCGCCAGCCGGCGGAACGTGCCGTCGGCAGGTTCCGTTGCGCCGTGGCGGAGGATGTTGCCCGCCTTGCCGGGTATCGTCTCAATGGCGAAGTCGCAGTTCCGGTCCACGTGGAATCCCGGACCCAGCCCGATGGTAAAGTCCGCCAGGTGGCGCAGGTCCGGCCTCATCTGGTGCTTCTGCATCCTGGCATCGATCAACAGGTCGAGTTTGCGCACCACGATCAGATCCAGCAGGCCAAGTTTCGTGATGGCCACGGCCGTCCTTGCGGACAGGAAGGCCGGTAATTCGGCGGCGCTGTCGATCCGCTCCGCCGCCACGCCGGCCAATGTGACGGGATCGTCGAAGAGCGCATCATGGAAGGCCATTTTGCGGCGTATGACAGGGGGCAGCGGATCGTGGGACATGGTGACACCGCAACCCCGCTTATGCAGCCGCACAGCGACCGCCGATGCGATCTCGTTGGTACCGAGAATGACGACATAGGGTGCGCGGCTACCGCTTTCATCGGAATGGATGATCGTGGATATCGGCCTGTCATTCATTGTCCGGTCCTTCAGGGTTCAGGGCGGAGACTGCGCGTGCCGGTTGGGCGTTCGTCACAACAGGGTCACGAAATGCTGGCCCGTGCACCGATGTGGGCAACGCCCAGTTGGATCAATGGTGCCGCCCCGCCCCGGCCCAGCACCGTGTCCACCTTGCGCCGAACGGTCTCCAGTGTCAGGGGCTTGACCAACGCCCCATGTGCACCGGCCTCCAGTGCCTTGATCGCTGCGCCCTCCTCGTTCGGCGAACAGGTGATCAGCAGCCTGACGCCTGGAAAGGTGCGCTGGATTTCCCCCACCAGGCCCGCTCCCCGTTCCGCGATGAAGGATACGCCCAACAGCACCAGATCCGGCCGGAGCCAATCAACGCCCTTGGCATAGGCTTCTTCGGGGCTGGACAATTCGTGGGTCTCGATCTCGTCGTGCAGCATGAACTGCAAAGCCGCCCTGGTGATCTCGTCTGCGTCCACGACAAAGACCCGACGCTGGTCCACGGCCTTGGCTGTTTCCACACCAATCTGCATTGCCTTGTCCTCCGTTCCCGACATGGGGTTGTGCCAGAAGGCAAAGCAAAATCCGTTCCGTACACATATGGCGCCGGGAGCCTTGATTTGTCACAAGCGGCGGGTGGAAGCCGCTTGTTCCATTTACGACAGGCTGACATTGGCTGTCGGGTTCGACACATCTTTGTCGCTTGGACGCATTTGTAGGTATTGCAAATAAAATCAATAACTTGTTGTGTTTTTTCCATTTGGCACGCGAGTTGCTTTATTCCGCATCGGCTAGTGAGGGCTGAGTACACGCCTACGCGCTGTCGAGCGATGTGCTCCTTCCCGACATCCGCTGAGCCAACTTCTGTGAACGAGGATCGTTCCGGCGGGTGCCGGGGCGGCATTGGCAATCGGCTTAACTATCGGTTCAAGGAGAACTCTCAATGTCGGCTCTGCGACAGATCGCTTTTTACGGCAAGGGTGGCATCGGCAAGTCCACCACCTCCCAGAATACCCTGGCGGCGCTGGCCGAGATGGGGCACCGCATCCTGATCGTCGGCTGCGACCCCAAGGCGGACAGCACGCGCCTGATCCTGCATGCCAAGGCCCAGGACACCATTCTCAGCCTCGCCGCCGCCGCCGGCAGTGTTGAGGATCTGGAGCTTGAGGATGTCATGAAGGTCGGCTACCAGGATATCCGCTGCGTGGAATCCGGCGGTCCGGAGCCGGGCGTGGGCTGTGCCGGGCGCGGCGTCATCACCTCCATCAACTTCCTGGAGGAGAACGGCGCCTACGAAGATATCGACTATGTCTCCTACGATGTGCTGGGCGACGTGGTGTGCGGCGGTTTCGCCATGCCCATCCGCGAGAACAAGGCGCAGGAGATCTATATCGTCATGTCCGGCGAGATGATGGCCATGTACGCGGCCAACAACATCTCCAAGGGCATCCTGAAATATGCCATGTCCGGCGGTGTGCGCCTGGGCGGACTGATCTGCAACGAGCGCCAGACCGACAAGGAACTGGAGCTGGCGGAAAACCTGGCCAAGAAGCTGGGCACGCAACTGATCTATTTCGTACCGCGCGACAATATCGTGCAGCACGCCGAGCTGCGCCGCATGACGGTGCTGGAATATGCGCCGGAATCTGAACAGGCCAACCATTACCGGGAACTGGCCCGGCGCATCCACAACAATGCCGGCAATGGCGTCATCCCCACCCCCATCACCATGGACGAGCTTGAGGACATGCTGATGGAGCATGGGGTGATCAAGACCATCGACGAGAGCCAGGTCGGCAAGAGTGCCGCCCAGCTCGAACTGGCCTGATCGGCGGAACCCGGGTCTGGCTGGCATGTCCCGCCGGACCCTCCCTTCCCGGGTAACATGAGGACAGTCACATGAGCATGTCGGAAACGCAGAATGTTGCGGAGATCAAGGCCCGCAACAAGGAGCTGATCAACGAGGTCTTGCAGGTTTACCCGGAGAAGACCGCGAAGCGCCGCGCCAAGCACCTGAACGTGCATGAGGAGGGCAAGTCCGATTGCGGGGTCAAATCGAACCTGAAATCCATCCCCGGCGTCATGACCATCCGCGGCTGCGCCTATGCCGGCTCCAAGGGGGTGGTCTGGGGGCCGATCAAGGACATGATCCATATCAGCCACGGCCCCGTCGGCTGTGGCCAATATTCCTGGGCGGCGCGTCGTAACTATTATATCGGCACGACGGGCATCGACACGTTCGTGACCATGCAGTTCACGTCCGACTTTCAGGAAAAGGATATCGTTTTCGGCGGTGACAAGAAGCTGGCCAAGATCATCGACGAGATCCAGGAACTGTTCCCGCTGAACAACGGCATCTCCATCCAGTCGGAATGCCCGATCGGCCTGATCGGCGACGATATCGAGGCCGTGTCCAAGGTGAAATCCAAGGAATATGCGGGCAAGACCATTGTCCCGGTGCGCTGCGAGGGCTTCCGTGGCGTGTCCCAGTCGCTGGGCCACCATATCGCCAACGATGCCATCCGCGACTGGGTGTTCGACAAGGCCGAGGGCAAGGACGCGCCGGCCGGGTTCGAGGCCACGCCCTATGACGTCGCCATCATCGGCGATTACAATATCGGTGGCGATGCCTGGTCCTCGCGCATCCTGCTGGAGGAGATGGGCCTGCGCGTCATCGCGCAATGGTCGGGCGATGGCACGCTGGCCGAGCTGGAAGCCACGCCCAAGGCCAAGCTGAACGTGCTGCACTGCTACCGCTCGATGAACTACATCTCCCGCCATATGGAGGAGAAATACGGCATCCCCTGGTGCGAGTATAATTTCTTCGGCCCCAGCAAGATCGCGGAATCGCTGCGCAAGATCGCCAGCTATTTCGACGACAAGATCAAGGAAGGGGCCGAGCGTGTCATCGCCAAATACCAGGCCCTGGTCGACGATGTCATCGCCAAGTATCGCCCCCGCCTGGAAGGCAAGACGGTGATGCTGTTCGTGGGCGGCCTGCGCCCCCGTCACGTCATCGGCGCCTATGAGGATCTGGGCATGGAGGTGGTCGGTACCGGCTATGAGTTCGGCCATAACGACGATTATCAGCGCACGGCCCAGCATTATGTGAAGGACGGCACGCTGATCTATGACGATGTGACCGGCTATGAGTTCGAGAAGTTCGTGGAGAAGATCCAGCCCGATCTGGTCGGGTCCGGTATCAAGGAGAAGTACGTCTTCCAGAAGATGGGCGTGCCGTTCCGGCAGATGCATTCCTGGGACTATTCCGGCCCCTATCATGGCTATGACGGCTTCGCCATCTTCGCCCGCGACATGGACATGGCCATCAACGCCCCAGTCTGGAAGATGGCCCACACGCCCTGGAAGGCCAAGCCGAAACCCCACCTGATGGCCGCTGAGTGAGCGGCTTCCGCCCCGTCCTGGCGCCCCTTTCCGGGGCGACGGGACGGTCCCGGACAATCCCTTGGAAGGGTTCAAGATCATGACGCAGAGTGCTGAAAATGTGCTCGACCATTTCGAGCTGTTCCGTGGTCCGGAATATCAGAGCATGCTGGCCAACAAGCGCGAGCAGTTCGAGAACCGGCGCGATCCCGCCGAGGTGGAGCGGGTGCGGGAATGGGCCAAGACGGCCGAATATCAGGAAAAGAACTTCGCCCGCGAGGCGCTGACCATCAACCCGGCCAAGGCCTGCCAGCCGCTGGGTGCCGTGTTCGCGGCGGTCGGGTTCGAGGGCACGCTGCCCTTCGTCCATGGCTCCCAGGGTTGCGTTGCCTATTACCGCAGCCATTTTTCCCGTCATTTCAAGGAACCAACCTCCTGCGTCTCCTCCTCCATGACGGAGGATGCGGCGGTGTTCGGTGGCCTGAACAACATGATTGACGGGCTGGCCAATACCTATTCCATGTACAAGCCCAAGATGATCGCCGTTTCCACCACCTGCATGGCGGAAGTGATCGGCGATGACCTGAACGCCTTCATCAAGACGGCCAAGGAAAAGGGCTCCGTACCCGAGGCCTTCGATGTGCCGTTCGCCCACACGCCGGCCTTCGTCGGCAGCCATGTCACCGGCTATGACAATGCGCTGAAGGGCATCCTGGAACATTTCTGGGACGGCAAGGCCGGCACGGCCCCGAAGGTGGAACGCAAGCCCAACGGCAAGATCAACTTCATCGGCGGTTTCGACGGCTATACCGTCGGCAATATCCGCGAGGTCAAGCGCATCTTTGACCTGATGGGCGTGGAATATACCATCCTGGGCGACAACAGCGATGTCTGGGACACGCCCACCGATGGCGAGTTCCGCATGTATGACGGTGGCACCACCCTGGAAGAGGCGGCCAACGCCGTCCATGCCAAGGCCACCCTCTCCATGCAGGAATATTGCACGGAGAAGACGCTGCCCTTCATCGCCGGCCATGGTCACGAGACGGTTTCCTTCAATCACCCGATCGGGGTGGCGGGCACCGACCGCTTCCTGATGGAAGTGGCGCGGCTGACCGGCCAGGAAATCCCCGACGCGCTGGCGCGGGAGCGCGGTCGCCTGGTCGATGCGGTGGCGGACAGCAGTTCCCACATCCATGGCAAGAAGTTCGCCCTCTATGGCGATCCCGACCTTTGCCTGGGTCTGGCGGGCTTCCTGCTGGAACTGGGGGCGGAGCCGACGCATGTGCTGGCCACCAATGGCAGCAAGGCCTGGACCCAGAAGATGCAGGCCGTCTTTGACAGCTCGCCTTTCGGGAAGAACTGCAAGGCCTATCCGGGGCGCGACCTGTGGCACATGCGCTCGCTGCTGTTCACGGAGCCGGTCGACTATCTGATCGGCAATACCTACGGCAAGTATCTGGAACGCGACACGGGTACACCGTTGATCCGCATCGGCTTCCCGATCTTCGACCGGCACCATCATCACCGCTACCCCGTCTGGGGCTACCAGGGCGGCCTGAATGTGCTGGTGCGTATCCTGGACAAGATCTTCGATACGTTTGATGCCAACACCAACATCCCGTCGAAGAGTGATTACAGCTTCGACATCATCCGCTGATCCCGACTCCCGCGCGTTGCGGCGTCCTCATTCAGGGGGCGCCGCACACCATCCCCCGCGACCGCCCAGGAGAACCGGCATGACCACCTTGTCCGCCACGATCCAGGAAGTGTTCAATGAACCGGCCTGCGCCAAAAACGCGGCCAAGTCGGAGAAGGAACGCAAGAAGGGCTGCACCAAGCAGCTTCAACCTGGCGGGGCGGCGGGTGGCTGTGCCTTTGACGGGGCCAAGATCGCCCTGCAGCCGCTGACCGATGTCGCCCATCTGGTGCATGGGCCGATCGCGTGTGAGGGCAATTCCTGGGACAATCGCGGGGCCAGATCGTCGGGGCCCAGCCTGTGGCGCACCGGCTTCACCACCGACATCAACGAGACGGATATCGTCTTTGGCGGGGAGAAGCGGCTTTACAAGGCCATCCGCGAGATCATCGAGAAATACGATCCGCCGGCCGTCTTCGTCTATCAGACCTGTATCCCGGCCATGACCGGCGACGATATCAATGCCGTGGCCAAGGCCGCGTCGGCGAAGTTCGGCAAGCCCGTCATCCCCATCAACGCCCCCGGCTTTGTCGGGCCCAAAAACCTGGGCAACAAGCTGGCGGGAGAGGCGCTGCTGGACCATGTGATCGGCACGGTCGAGCCCGACCACACCACGCCTTACGACATCAATATCATCGGCGAATATAACCTGTCCGGTGAACTGTGGCAGGTGAAGCCGCTGTTGGACGCGCTGGGCATCCGTGTCCTGTCCTGCATCTCCGGCGACGGGCGCTACAGGGAAGTGGCGCAGTCGCACCGGGCCAAGGCGGCGATGATGGTCTGTTCCAAGGCCATGATCAATGTCGCCCGCAAGATGGAGGAACGCTACGGCATCCCCTTCTTCGAAGGCTCCTTCTATGGCATCGGCGATACCAGCGACAGCCTGCGCGAGATCGCGCGGCTGCTGGTGTCGCGCGGCGCACCGGCGGACCTGCTGGACCGTACCGAGGCGCTGATCGCGCGGGAGGAGGCCAAGGCCTGGGCCGCCATCGCCCCCTTCAAGCCGCTGTTTGCGGGCAAGCGCGTGCTGCTGATCACCGGGGGCGTGAAGTCCTGGTCGGTGGTGGCGGCCCTGCAGGAGGCGGGGCTGGAGATCGCCGGCACCAGCGTCAAGAAATCCACCAAGGAAGACAAGGAACGCATCAAGGAACTGATGGGCGAAGACGCCCACATGATCGAGGACATGACCCCGCGCGAGATGTACCGCATGCTGAAGGACGCCAAGGCCGACATCATGCTGTCGGGCGGTCGGTCGCAATTTGTGGCACTGAAGGCGGCCATGCCCTGGCTGGACATCAACCAGGAACGCCACCATGCCTATATGGGCTATGTCGGCATGGTTGATCTGCTGCGGGAGATCGCCAAGACTTTGTTCAATCCTGTCTGGGAACAGGTGCGCCGGCCCGCCCCCTGGGATGATCCGGCTGACAACTGGCAGGCCCGCGCCCTGGCGGAAGTTGTCGCCCCCCAATTGGCGGCGGAGTAGGGGCCATGGCTAAGGTCACCCACGTCAAAAAGGCCTGCACCGTCAACCCGCTGAAGATGAGCCAGCCCATCGGGGCGGCACTGGCCTTCATGGGCCTGCGCGGTGCCATGCCGCTGCTGCACGGATCACAGGGTTGCACCTCCTTCGGGCTGGTGCTGTTCGTCCGCCATTTCAAGGAGGCGATTCCGCTCCAGACCACGGCCATGAGCGAGGTGGCCACGGTGTTGGGCGGTTATGAGAATGTCGAGCAGGCGATCCTCAACATCCACAAGCGCACGAAACCGGAAATCATCGGCATCTGTTCGACCGGCGTCACCGAGACCAAAGGCGACGATGTTGAAGGCTTTATCCAGCTTATCCGTGAGCGCCACCCGGAGCTGGCCGGCCTGCCGCTGGTCTATGTCTCCACGCCTGATTTCAAGGATGCGTTCCAGGATGGCTGGACCAAGGCGGTGACGCGCATGGTGGAAATGCTGGTGCGGGTGCCGGAACCCGTTGCCGTGCGTGACGCGGGCCGCATCGCCGTTCTGCCGGGCTGTCACCTGACGCCGGGCGATCTGGAGGAACTGCGGACCATCATCGAGGATTTCGGCCTGCGCCCCAGTTTCCTGCCCGACCTTTCCGGATCGCTGGACGGCCATATTCCGGAGGATTTCACGCCGACCACCATCGGCGGCATCGGGGTCGACGAGGTGACGACCCTGGGCGAGGCCGCCTGGGCCGTGGCCATCGGGGAGCAGATGCGCCCGGCGGCAGAGGCGCTGCGTGCCCGCGCCGGTGTGCCGTTCCGCCTGTTCCCGCGCCTGTGCGGGCTGGCACCGATGGATGAATTCATCATGTTCCTGTCGGCAGCCAGCGGGCGGCCCGTGCCCGCGAAATACCGGCGTCAGCGCGGCCAGCTGGTCGATGCCATGCTGGACGGGCATTTCCACATCGGCGGGCGCAAGCTGGCCATTGCGGCCGAACCCGACCTGCTGGCCGATGTCGCGGGCATGCTGCGGGAGATGGGGGCGGAGATCACCGTGGCGGTGACCACGACCCATTCGCCTATCCTGTCCGGCATCGACACGGCAGAGGTGCTGATCGGCGATCTGGAGGATCTGGAGCGGCTGGCCGGTGAACGCGGCTGCGACCTGCTGATCACCCATTCCCACGGTCGTCAGGCGGCGGCAAGGCTGGGCATTCCCTTCTTCCGCGTCGGCATCCCCATGTTCGACCGGCTGGGGGCCGGACATCTGTTGACGGTCGGGTATCGCGGTGTCCGCGACCTGATCTTCACCATCAGCAACCTCGTCATCGCCGATGCCGAGCAGAACCATCAGCCCACGCCCGAAAGCTGGCGGCTGACGGAAGAGGACGGCGCCACCGATGGCGTACAGCAGAAAGGGCAAGCCGCATGAAAATCGCCTTCGCCACACAAGACCTGAAACGGGTGGATGCCCATTTCGGCTGGGCCCGCAACATTGCGATCTACGACCTGCAACCCGAGGGTCACCGCTTTTTGCAGGCGGTGGAGTTCGACGGCGACCTGAAGGAGGACGGCAACGAGGACAAGCTGGCGCCCAAGATCGAGGCGATCAAGGATTGCGCCATCCTCTATGTCGCTGCCATCGGCGGGTCGGGGGCGGCGCGCGTTGTGGCCAACAATATCCACCCGATGAAGGTCAACCAGCCAGAGCTGATCAATGATCTGCTGGAGAAGCTGCGCGACGTGCTGAACGGCACGCCGCCGCCCTGGCTGCGCAAGGCCATGGGCAAGGGAACAACCCGCACGCTGGATTTCGAGGAGTGAAGACGCCATGACGGACGTTTTAGAGTTATCGCCTGACCAGGCCGCCGCGCAATCGCCCTTCATCCGGCAACTGGTGAAGATCTGGCGCGCCCAGGACACCCATGGCACCTGGGACGGCAAGGCCGACCTGGACCTGCTGGAACCCTACATCATCGACAAGGCGAAGCGTCGCCTGTTGCCGATCATGGGCGATCCCGACCCGGAGACGATCTGGCGGCTGGAACTGTTTTTCAACACCATTGCCCTGTCGATCGAGCTGGAAACCGGAATCATGGTCTCCCCCATGCTGAAGATGAGCCACGAGGGGTTCGGGCGCATGGTGCTGATCGGCGGGCGGCTGATCGTGGTGAACAAGCAGTTGCGCGACGTTCACCGCTTCGGTTTCGACAGTCTCGCCAAGCTGGCCGAGGAGGGGACCAAATATGTCCAGCAGGGGGTGGAGATGATCGGGCGTTTCCCCGACGTCGCCCGCTACTGACCCGGTGCCGGAGGATTACCAATGACCGACATGGATGCATTGAAGACCGAGATCAAGAAGCTGTCGGCCAAGGCCATGCAGGCCAAAATGGACCTGCACGACCTGTCGGAGGAACTGCCCGTCAACTGGACCTCCATCCTGGACGTGGCGCAGCGAACCCATGCCGCCTTCGCCGAACTGGCGGCCAAACGCGCCAGCCTGAAGGCCCTGGAGAGCGTTTGAGACACCGCCCTTGAAAGGAACCCCGATGTCCGCCCCCTTCACCCGCGACGGCCGGTCCTGGCAGCCGGACTTCCTGATTTCCATTGATCCCAAACGCTGTATCGGCTGTGGGCGCTGCTTCAAGGTCTGCGGCCGCGGTGTCATGGAACTGAAGGGGCTGAACGAGGAGGGGGAACTGGTCGCGCTCGACGATGACGAGGACGAGGAAATCGAGAAGAAGGTGATGGTGATGGCCGACGCCGGTGCCTGCATCGGCTGCCGGGCCTGTGCCCGCGTCTGCCCGGCCAATTGCCAGGTTCATTCACCCGTGGCGGCGTGAGGCGGCGATGCGCGCAGGCGACGCCTATGCCTGGCTGATGGCGCGAACCGGCGAGGGGGCGGGTGATCCGTTTGACCGGCATGTCGTTGCCTGCATCCTGTCGCTGGCCTGGGATGAAGCCGTGGCCGATGGCGGCGGCCTGCCGGAAGGCTTGGGGCTGGATGGTGACGCCGTTGCCGGATTGATCACGCGGCTGTTTCCCGATGCGTTTCCCACCCTGGCGCCCCTGGTGCCGGGGCCGGTTGTGCTGGGCGATGATGAGATGGCGGTGCGCGACCTGCTGTGGATGTATGCCGACGGCGGTAGCTGGTTGCAGCGGCTGCTGTCGGCGATGATCGCGCGGCGCTGCACCCGACCCAACCATCTCTGGCAGGATCTGGGCCTGCGCAACCGGGGGGAACTGTCGCAGCTGATGTCGCGGCATTTCGGCCTGCTGGCGGCGCGCAACAACCAGGACATGAAATGGAAGAAATACCTCTACCGCACCATCTGCCGGGCGGAAGGTTTCAGCCTGTGCACGGCGCCCGTCTGCAACGATTGTGAGGATTTCGACAATTGCTTCGGTGCGGAGGAGGGAGAGGCCGTGCTGGCCCATATCCGTTCCGACCGATCCCGCGCCACCGCCTGACCGCATCGCCATCCGCAAGGGAGGCCCACCCCATGACCCACCCGCAGAACCCGCCGGACATCGCCTATGCGCTGTGCCGGCTTGACGATATTCCCAGCCGCAAGGCGCGCGGCTTCCACTTGCTGCGTCTGGAGGCGGATGGTGTGGCCCGGCCCTGGACCATCATCGTCGTGCGTTGGGGCCGGCATGTTGTCGGCTATGTCAACCGCTGCCCGCATGACGGGGTGCATCTGGATTGGGAGCGCAATCAGTTCCTGGATCCCGACGGCACGCGGTTGATGTGTGGCAAACACGGGGCCCTGTTCGATCTGGGCACCGGTGCCTGCGTTGATGGCCCCTGTCGTGGCCAGTCCCTGACGCCGGTCGCGCTGAGCGTGCTGGAGGGCGATATCTGCGTCACCGGTGTGACCCTGGCCGAAGATGACGAACCGGAACTGGTCTGTGAGGCGGAAGGGGTGTGAGGGAGCTTCCCCCGCACCCCGCGCCTTCGTTAAACCGGCCGGTTCGCGTTGCGGTTCTTCACGGGTTCCATGCGCGCCACCCCGTCAGCGAAGCTGATGAAGGAATAGGTTGGGGCGAACCGGGCCGCCACGTCCAGAACCACATCCAGCTTGGCCCCCGTATCCAGTTTCTTGATGTCGTTCTTATCGACGCCCATCAGGTCCATCATTTCCTTCCAGACGGTGGATTCGTCGCAGGGCAGGATCATGTAGGTGATGTTGTCGATCACAACCCGATAACTGGCCAGCAGGTCGATATTGTTGCAGAAGATGAAGTAGCGACCGTCAGGCCGAAGCAGGCCGCCCAGCACCTCGGCCACATTCTCCAGATAGGCAAAGGAATGGATGTAGCCGGCCAGCACGGACAGGGTGGCTTCGCCTTCCTGTGCGGCGGTCAAGACCTGTTCCATCGAGAAATCCGGTGGCCGCTTCTCGTCGGCGATTTGCGGCTGGAATTTCAGGGCGATGTCGCCACGAAAGCCGAAGCGGCCCGGATGGCTGGTCGGACCCTTCAGCACGGCGTTGAACAGGCGCCCTTCCTGGTCCAGGCGGGCAAGGGCGGTCTTGTCGATGGTGGTCATGGGCGCAACGCTCCTGTTTGACGGCAAGGGACAGCCCACGGGAAAGGGGCGTCATTTCCGCCCTTGCAAACCCTCTGCCGGTTTGGCCGCTGCGGGGAACCTGCCGCCAAGATGCGGATTCGCCAGCATTTGCCTGTCGGGTTGCGTTGGTTTCCCCCTGTCGGGTTTGCGACACAAGCGCGACAAACACGACAGGGGTGAAGGGAAAGGCCAAGGTTTTTCAACGAACTGCGCAGTGGCACGTCCTTTGCTGTGGTGAAGCCATCTTCTGCACAATGGCAACAGAGGGCTGTTCCCATGATCACCTTGACCCCGAGCGCCTTGAACGCCGTCCGCAGCGCCATTGCCGGTGCTGCCAATCCAGCCGGCGGGTTGCGTATTGCCGTCGATGCTGGCGGCTGTGCCGGCTACAAATACATGATGGGTCTGGCGGGCGAGGCTGCGCCGGAAGACAAGGTCATCGACCAGGATGGCGTGAAGGTCTTCGTCGACACCAACAGTCACGCACTGCTGGACGGCACGACGATCGACTTCGTTGTGGCCTTGGAAGGGTCCGGCTTCACCTTCGACAACCCGAACGCCAAGTCCAGTTGCGGTTGCGGCAAGTCGTTCGGTTGAAGCCCGCTTTCCCCCTTTGAAAGGAGCCATTCCATGCTCACTCCCGACATTGCGTTCGACACAGCCCCGCCGTCTGGCACAGAGACGGAGGATCCCCGTCTGCAGGTCGTCCGCGCCGCCATCGACGAAATCCGCCCCGGCCTGCGCCGGGATGGCGGTGACTGTGAATTGCTGGGTATGACGGGCGACACCGTCCGGGTTCGACTGACGGGGGCCTGCGTCATGTGCCGGCTGTCCAGCGCCACGCTGGAGGGCATCCAGGCCCGCGTCGTTGAACGGCTGGGCAGCTTCGTGCGGCTGGTCCCGGTGATGGGGCGGGCGGCGGGAGCGCACTGACCCCGCAGCCGCGCCAATGCCCCCGTCCCTGACAGCAAGGGGAATCGCCATGCAGCCCGTCTATCTGGACAATAACGCCACGACGCGCACGGACCCGGAAGTGGTCAGCACCATGCTGCCCTATTTCGATGTGCATTTCGGCAACGCCTCTTCCAGCCACAGGTTCGGATCGGCGGCGGCAGAGGGGATGCGGTTGGCGCGGCGGCAGGTTCAGGCCCTGCTGGGGGCCGCGCAGGAGCAGGAAATCATTTTCACCTCCGGCGGGACGGAAGCCAATAACATGGCCCTGCTGTCGGCGTTGGAGACCCAGCCCGACCGTGACGAGATCGTCATCACCGCCGTTGAACATCCGGCCATCCTGGCGCTGGCGACGCATCTGGCGAAGACGCGCGGTGTGACCCTGCGGGTGGTGGAGGTGGACAGTTGCGGCCGGCTGGACCTTGATCAGTTCGACGAATATGTCGGATCGCGCACCGCCCTGGTGTCGGTCATGTGGGCGAATAACGAGACGGGAACCCTGTTTCCCATCCCCCGGCTGGCCGAACGGGCCCGTGCCTTCGGCGCGCTGTTCCACACCGATGCGGTGCAGGCGGCCGGAAGGGTGCCGATCGACCTGAAATCGGTGCCGGTGGACATGCTGTCACTGTCTTCCCACAAGCTGCATGGCCCCAAGGGGGTCGGTGCCCTTTATGTGCGCAAGGGTGTGGCGGTGCGCCCATTGCTGCGTGGCGGACGGCAGGAACGTGGACGCCGGGCGGGAACAGAGAATGTGCCCGGCATTGTCGGGTTCGGCAGTGCCGCTGCGCTGGCAGCCCGATATCTGGAAGTTGAGCAGGGGTGGGTTGGCGCCCTGCGCGACCAATTGGAACAGGGGTTGATGCAGCGCATCGGCCAGGCTCATGTGCTGGGCGACGCTCAGCACCGTCTGCCCAATACAAGCTGCATCGCGTTTGACTATGTGGACGGTGACGCGCTGCTGCTGCTGCTGGACCGGGTCGGCATCGCCGTTTCTTCCGGGGCCGCCTGTGCATCAGGTGCCATGGAGCCGTCGCATGTGCTGCACGCCATGCGCGTTCCCGCCAATGCGGCGCGCGGCGCGCTCCGTTTCTCACTTTCGCGCGACACAACGACCCCGGACATCTACCGGGTGCTGGAGGAATTGCCCCCGATTGTCGCCCGTTTGCGCGCGAACTCGCCTTTGTGGCGGGATCACGCGCCCGTCCCCGCATAAGGAGAGGCACAAGATGCTGAACGCTCCCCCCATCATCATCAATGACAGCACGCTGCGCGATGGCGAGCAGGCGCCCGGTGTGGCCTTCACGGCGGCGGAAAAGCTGGCCATCGCCGTCAAGTTGGAAGCCGCCGGCGTGGACGAGATCGAGGCTGGCATTCCCGCCATGGGCGATGCGGAGATCGAGGCCATGGCGGCGGTTGGCGCCACCCTGACACGTTCAGTTGCTATAGCCTGGTGCCGGATGACGGAGACCGACGTCGATGCGGCCCTGCGTACCGGCCTGAAGCGGGTGAACCTGTCAGTCCCCGTTTCCGACCTGCAGATCCGGGTGAAGTTCAATGGCACGCGGCAGGACATCATGACCCGTATTCGCCGTGTCGTTGCTTATGCCCGCGATCACGGGCTGGAGGTTGCGGTGGGGGGCGAGGATAGCAGCCGCGCCGACATGGATTTCCTGCTGCGCGTCATTGCGGCGGCGGAGGAGGCGGGTGCCCACCGGTTCCGCTTCGCCGATACGGTCGGCATTCTGGACCCGTTCCGCACCCATGAGATTTTCCGTCAGCTTTGTGCGGAGACCGATCTGGAGCTGGAATTCCATGGTCATGACGATCTGGGTCTGGCCACGGCCAACACCTTGGCCGCTGTGCGCGGCGGGGCCAGCCATGCCAGTGTCTGTGTGTTGGGCCTGGGCGAGCGGGCGGGCAACGCGGCGCTGGAGGAGATCGTGGCCGCCCTTGGCCCCATCGCCGGTCGCCGATCCGGCGTGGACCTGAAACAGTTGACGCAACTGGCTGAACTGGTGGCCGCTGCCGCCGGCCGGCCCATCCCGGCTGCGAAGTCCATCGTCGGGCCCTCCGTCTTTGCCCATGAATCCGGCATCCATGTTTCCGGCCTGCTGCGCGATCCGGAAACCTATGAGGCGCTGAACCCCGCCTGGTTCGGGCGGGTACGCTCCATCGTGCTGGGCAAACATTCCGGCATGGCCGCGATCATCAATGCGCTGAACGCCCTGGGCGTGTCCCCGGAGGAGAGCCGGGCCCGGCGGGTGCTGGAGCAGGTGCGCAGCAGCGCCATCATCTGGAAGCGCCCGGTCAGCGACGGGCAGTTGCTGGGTTTCTATGAGGCTGCCGGCGATTGAAGCGGGGGGGCACCATGGCAGGAAAGGATCGCCCACCCGGCCTGCTGGCCATGGTGCGGGAAGATGTCGGCTGTGTGAAGGCGCGCGATCCGGCCGCCCGGAATATGGCGGAGATCATTCTGACCTATCCCGGCCTGCATGCTGTCATCCATCATCGCGTGGCGCATCGGCTTTGGTGTCGGGGCCTGCGCTTTCCGGCCCGGTTCCTGTCCTGGTTCGCCCGGCTGGTGACCAATGTCGATATCCACCCCGGCGCCCGCATCGGGCGGCGCTTCTTCATCGACCATGGTGCCGGCGTCGTGGTGGGGGAAACAGCGGAGATCGGTGACGATGTCACGATCTATCACGGGGTGACGTTGGGCGGGACCAGCTGGTCGCCGGGCAAGCGCCATCCCACCATCGGCAATGGCGTTCTGATCGGGGCCGGTGCCAAGATCCTGGGGCCCATCCATGTCGGTGCGGCATCCCGCATCGGTGCCAATTCGGTGGTGGTGGAGGATGTGCCGCCCGAGATGACTGTGGTGGGCATTCCCGGCCGCATCGTGCGCGATCCGCGCTGCCGCAAGGCGGTGGCCGGGCGTATCGACCTGGAACATCACCTGATCCCCGACCCGGTTGGGGAGGCGCTGACCCTGATGCTGGACCGCATCACCTTCCTGGAAACGCGGCTGGCCCATATGCAGGGCCGGACCCCGCCGCCGCCGGTCGGGGCCGGCAGTACCGATTTTCGTGCCAAACACCAGCAGGGGACCGGCCATGGGCATCCTTGATGAACTATCCCGCCTTTCCTCGGCGGAGGATTTCTTCCTGCATCTCGACGTGTCCTATGATCCCGCCGTGGTACGGGTCGCCAGGCTGCACATCATGCGGCGCATGGGCCAGTACCTGCGCGGTTCCGATGTCGACGGCGAATTGCTGGCGGCGGATGAAGCGGGTGTGCGGGCCCTGTGCCGGTCGCATCTGGAACAGGCCTATCAGGATTTCGTCGCCTCCAGCCCCATTGCGGAACGGCTGTTCAAGGTGCATCGCGACGCCGTGGCACCCAAGGCGCCGGACGCAAAACCCTTCGTCCCCTTGGCGGCACTGGGCGAGGTGAAGGCGCCCTGACGCATCGCCGACACAGACCCGACAGAGCTGTCGGGTCTGCGACAAAGCCCGTCTGCTTCACTGAACGGGTGATGTGCAGAAAATCAGTGGGTTAGGTCGAAATCCCCGGTTGGCATACCGCTTGCCAAGGGGAGACAGGGAAATCAGCCACCAGGGATGGGAGACTTGAAGATGCACATCGTGGTCTGCCTCAAACAGGTTCCCGACAGCGCGCAGATCCGGGTTCACCCCGTGACCAACACGATCATGCGCCAGGGCGTGCCCACCATCATCAATCCCTATGACCTGTTCGCGCTGGAAGAGGCCTTGCGCCTGCGCGATCGGCTGGGCGGGGAGGTGACGGCGCTGACCATGGGGCCGCCCATGGCGGAGGAAGCGCTGCGCAAGGCGCTGACCTTTGGCGCTGACCGCGCCGTGCTGCTGACCGACCGTGCCTTTGCGGGTTCCGACACGTTGGCCACCAGCTATGCCCTGTCCATGGCGCTGGCTAAGATTGGTCAGGCATTCGGGCCGACGCCCATCATCTTCACCGGCAAGCAGACCATCGATGGCGACACGGCCCAGGTCGGGCCCGGCATCGCCA
>Ga0209373_10000710_pt1 | contig 47792 bp, 41 predicted proteins | sample Higcelweek5metaG_FD_187173 | JGI IMG/M metagenome (GOLD analysis project Ga0209373, IMG submission 187173) | Freshwater pond sediment microbial communities from the University of Edinburgh, under environmental carbon perturbations - High... | ecosystem: Environmental > Aquatic > Freshwater >... | reverse complement strand
GACGAAGAAGGCTATTTGCGACGCACCCCTGAATCGATGGTGGATGATATTGTTTTTCAATCGGGAATACAAACAACCGACGATGAAATGTACCGCATTGTTTCGCTTATACACAAATTCGACCCCGCTGGTGTAGGTGCAACAACACTTCAGGAATGCTTAGTGCTACAGTTGGAACGAAAAACGCAAACTACTGAAATAAAACAAGCTATAAAGATTATTGTCGATTATTTTGAGGAATTTTCGAAGAAACACTATGACAAAATCACCAAAGCCATCAATATTGACGAAGAACAGTTAAAGAAAATAATTGCTGAAATTGTGAAGCTGAATCCTAAACCCGGCAACAGCTGGGGTGGAAACATTCTTGAAAAATCGATGACGACGATTGTTCCCGATTTTATTCTAGAAAACGATGAAAATCAACTCACTGTGCATCTCAACAACAGTAATATTCCGGAACTGAGAGTGAACAATACCTACAATGAAATGTTTCAGGATTATGCATCGAATAAAAAAAATCAGACACGCGAGATGAAAGACGCCGTGATGTTTGTAAAGCAAAAAATTGATGCCGCCCGCTGGTTTATCGACGCCATTAAGCAGCGCCAACAAACGCTGCTGACAACGATGATGGCGATTGTTAACTTCCAAAAAGAGTTTTTTATCGAAGGTGACGACACTTACCTCAGACCAATGATTCTCAAGGACATTGCCGACATTACGGGCTACGATATTTCCACAATTTCGCGCGTAAGCAACAGTAAATATATTCAAACTGAGTTTGGAATTTTTCCGGTAAAATACTTTTTCTCTGAATCGATGACAAATGACTCCGGCGAAGAGGTTTCTACTCGCGAAATCAAAAAAATACTTCAGGACTGCATCGATAACGAAGACAAGCGCAAGCCTCTGAACGACGATGCGCTGGCCGAAGTTTTAAAAGAAAAGGGCTATCTGATTGCCCGAAGAACAGTGGCAAAATACCGCGAACAACTAAATATTGCTGTTGCAAGACTCAGAAAAGAAATCTAACAAAGTAAATACATGGAATCACTCGCACACATACTTTTAACTATAAGTGAATGAATAAATTTCATAATTTAGTATCATTAATATTTCAGCCGTTGTTAATGCCAACTTATGGCATGATGATGCTTTTGAATCTAAAAGTTTTCGACATTTTACCCTTTGCCTGGCGACTTATTGCTATTTTGGGTACTTTGTTGTTTACAGGACTGCTTCCGGCTACCCCCATTTTGTTTCTGATGAAAAAAGGTGAAGTACACGACTTGTTTATTTCCCGCCGTGAAGAGAGAACACTCCCTTATCTGTTTTCTTTTCTTTCCTATATTTTCTGGACAATATTCCTATGGAGAATACTGAAATTCCCTCCTTTTATGGTGGCCATGGGTATCGGCACAGCCATTTCCATTTTATTGATCACTTTTATCAATCTCAAATGGAAAATATCGGCACACATGTCGGGCATAGGTGGTTTAGCGGGTGGAATCTTTGGAATTTGTTACCGAATGGCTTATAACCCAAGCTGGTTACTTATCGGCATACTATGTCTTGCAGCGCTTATTGCTTTGTCCCGAATAGAACTTAAAGCCCACACACCCGGACAAACACTTGCTGGATTTACGCTCGCGTTCTTCTCCGTCTTTTTACCATGCATATTTATATAGCAAAAGAAAGAACCGTATATTACAACTTACTTTCGGTAAAATAACAACACGTAAATATCGAATTATTAAACTAAAAAAAATACAAACTAAATGATTACTACAGACCAACTAAAAGATGTGTTGGAGCGCGAGTCCGCGTTGAGGAGGTACCTTTGACATCGACTCGAAGAGCATCCAATTAGAAGAAGAAGAATTACGTACGCAAGCCCCCGGATTTTGGGATGATGCCAAGGCTGCCGAAGTGCAAATGCGTAAAATAAAAGAATTAAAAAAATGGCTTAACGGATATAGCGGTGTAAAAACAGCCATTGAAGAGTTACAGTTGGCCTACGATTTTTATCGCGAAGAGGTAGCTACCGAAGAAGAGGTAGACGAAGCTTATCGCCTGGCGCTCGAACAGGTTGAAACGCTCGAATTGCAAAATATGCTTTCGAAGGAAGAAGATCAGTTTGGTGCAGTAATAAAAATTGTGGCAGGAGCAGGAGGCACCGAAGCTCAGGACTGGGCCGATATGCTTTTCCGAATGTATCAGCGTTGGGCCGAACGTCAGGGCTATAAATGCGAAATTACAAATATCCAGGACGGTGATGAGGCTGGTATAAAAACAGTAACCATGCAGATTGAAGGCGAAATGGCCTACGGTTATCTGAAAAGTGAAAATGGAGTACACAGACTTGTTCGTGTTTCCCCGTTTAATGCTCAGGGAAAACGAATGACATCATTCACATCGGTTTATGTAGTTCCCCTGGTCGACGACACGATTGAAATTGAAGTCAATCAGGGCAATCTAAGCTGGGACACTTTCCGTTCGTCAGGAGCTGGTGGTCAGAATGTAAACAAGGTAGAAACCGGAGTACGGTTACACTATAAGTTTACCAACCCTGTAACAAATGCGCCGGATGAAATCATTATCGAAAATACCGAAAGTCGTTCGCAATTTGGCAACAAAGACAATGCTTTGCGCATGCTTCGTTCACAGCTTTACGAACTCGAACTCGAAAAACGCCGTGCAGCAAGCGCAGTAGTTGAGGCCGGTAAAAAGAAAATCGAATGGGGCTCACAAATACGCAGCTATGTGTTCGACGACCGCCGTGTGAAAGACCATAGAACAAATTACCAAACATCGAATGTGAACGCGGTGATGGACGGTGATATTGATGCATTTATAAAAGCTTATCTGATGGAATTTACTGATTAAATACTGTAAATGAAATCACTTTATATTCGGGAGGGCGAAACAGAATTGATTTCCGTTTCGTCCTTTTGTTTTCGTGAGTGTAGTTGAGCATTAAAGTTTAAAATGAATAATTATTGCATTAAGCCATTCAAATTCATTTATAGCCTTCATTTTTACGCTTATTCTTCTAAGTTAACCCGCCTTCATTGAAGCCTGTGTAAAATCCAACATTATTGATTTATATTCGGGGAATAAAGCTTTTCCGAAAATAATTCGTTATTTTGCAGGTTCAAAATTTTGATGAAAATCAATACGAGAAAAAACTTAACCATTTTATCTGCAGAATTTACCTCGCGGGCTGAAGGAAAGAGGCTGTATCTGTGTCTGAAATGTTACATTTTTTCTTTCTGCTGTTTAAACGCATTTCTTGCTACAAGTAAAGCTTAAAACTATTTTTATTTAGTATTGTTATGAACAGAGCACAATCATGCAACCAATGAAAAAACCGAATAAATTAAAGATAATTAACGACCCTGTTTTTGGATTTATCAATATTCCGAATGATTTTTTGTACGACATCATTCAGCATCCTTACTTTCAACGGCTACACAGAATCAAACAGTTAGGACTATCTTCGGTGGTTTATCCAGGTGCTCAACACACGCGAATGCAGCATTCGTTGGGAGCAATGCATCTGATGGGCGAGGCCATTACTCAACTCCGGCAACAAGGACATGAGATTTCACCCGATGAAGCCGAAGCTGTACGGGCTTGCATTTTATTGCACGACATTGGACACGGCCCGTTTTCACATGCGCTGGAACATAGCCTGGTAAGCGGTATCAGCCACGAAGGAATTTCGATGTTGCTGATGGAACAATTAAATACCGAATTCAATGGAAAACTAAACCTTGCTTTGGTAATTTTCAGAAATGAATATCCAAAAAAATTCCTTCACCAGCTGGTATCAAGTCAATTAGACATGGACAGATTGGATTACCTGAGCCGCGACAGCTTTTTTTCAGGAGTAAGCGAAGGTATTATTGGTGCAGCCCGCATCATTAAGATGCTGAATATCCACAATGACCGATTGGTGGTGGATAGTAAAGGTATTTATTCCATCGAAAAATTTCTTGTCGCACGTCGCCTTATGTATTGGCAGGTGTACCTGCATAAAACCTCCGTTGCAGCCGAAAAAATGCTGGTAAACATACTAAAAAAAGCAAAAGAGTTGGCTGCACAGGGAGCAGTACTTTTCGGATCACCTGCATTGTGTTACTTTCTGTATCAAAACATAGACAACAAGGCTTTTGTAAACGTAAAGGCCTCTATCGAAAACTTTACGTTGCTCGATGATGCTGATTTAATCTGTGCCATAAAAGTATGGATGACTCACGAGGATATTGTTTTATCGACGCTTTGCCGGGACTTTATCAATCGGCACCTATTTAAAGTTGAAATCAGCACCGAGCCTATAAGTCAGGAAAAGCTTGATCAGTTCACCAAACAATATGCAGCACATTTTAGTATCAGCCCTCACGAAGCTCAGTACTTTATGGGTGATGAGCTTGTCGGTACAGACACCTACTCTCCTGAAGATGACAATATTAATATATTATTTAAAGACGGTACAGTCAAAGACATTGTTGACGCGTCGGACATGTTAAATATAACCGTGTTAACAAAAAAAGTAGAGAAACATTTCTTTTGCTATTACAAAATATAATTTTTTCACCAAATTAAATAAGGTTAATCTCATAGCATTATGACACACAATTCCGTTTGTTTTAACTCACTTTATTAAATCGAGTTTATTATTTACGCATAAATTGGAAATTGTTTCGTACTTTTGCACCCAAATTTTTTAATATGGAGTTTACAGCTCAACAAATTGCAGATTTTATTCAGGGTACGGTCGTTGGTGACCCTTCAGTTAAAGTAAAGTCCTTCTCAAAAATTGAAGAAGGTCAACCGGGTACGCTTAGTTTTTTATCAAATCCAAAATATAATCAGTATATTTACGACTGCAACGCAAGTGTAATACTGGTAAATAAAGATTTTGAGCCCGAAAAAGCAGTAAAGAGCACCATGATAAAAGTTGAAAACGCTTATGAATCATTGGCTTTGTTATTGACAGTTGTAGAACAAAGCACGCCAAAAAAAACAGGCATTTCGTCGAGAGCATATATCTCGGAGTCGGCCACGATAGGCGAAAATGTTTACATAGCTCCTTTTGCTTACATTGGCGATAATGTAATAATTGCCGACAATACCCGAATTCATGCCAATTGCAGCATAGAAGATAATGCTATTATCGGTAAAAATTCGTTATTGTTTTCGGGAGTAAAAATATACAACAACTGTAAAATAGGTAATAACTGCATTTTACACGCAGGAGTTGTCATAGGCTCCGATGGTTTTGGTTTTGCACCGACCGATGATGGTTCTTATAAAAAGATTCCTCAAATGGGAAATGTAGTGATTGAAGACAACGTAGAAATTGGGGCCAATTCAACAGTCGACAGAGCTACTTTAGGAAGCACGCTGATTTGCAAAGGGGTGAAAATTGATAATTTAGTGCAGATAGCACACAATGCAGAAATTGGGACCAACACAGTAATTGCTTCACAAACCGGCATTGCTGGGTCAACCAAAGTAGGAAAACAATGTGTTTTTGCAGGCCAGGTGGGCGTAGCAGGGCATTTACATATAGCAGACGGAACGATTTTGGGCGCTCAAACCGGAGTGCCAAATTCAATTAAAACACCCAATCAGGCATATCAGGGCTACCCTGCGGTACCGGTAAGCGTTTTCCGCCGTTCGAGCGTTGTTTACAAAAACCTCTCCGATCTGCAAAAAATAGTGTACGATTTACAAAGAAAAAACTCAGATTTAGAAAAAAAATAAAGATTAATTTTAAGCTCGTTCACTATTACATAGGGATTCGTAAAGCTGAAAAAGATTTCAGAATATATGTCGAAACAAAAAACGATAAAACAATCATTTTCATTCGAAGGAAAAGGATTACACACAGGATTAGATATTATACTTACATTTGTACCAGCACCTGAAAATCATGGCATCAAAGTGAAACGCGTTGATTTAGCCGAGCCAATCATCATCGAAGCGCTGGCCGAGAACGTAACTCACACAATAAGAGGTACTGTTTTGCAAAAAGGAGATGTACAGGTAAGTACTGTTGAGCACGCTTTAGCATCACTTTACGCCTTCGAAATAGACAACTGTTTGCTCGAAGTAAATGCACCGGAGTTTCCTATATTGGATGGAAGTGCCAAAGCTTATGTAGAGAAAATTCAGGAAGCAGGCATTCAGGAGCAGGAAGCTGATAAAGATTATTATATTGTCCGCAAAAAAATTGAACATACGATCCCTGAAACCGGAGCTAAAATAACAATTTTACCCGACGACATATTCAGCCTGGATGTACATATAGGTTTCAAATCGCCGGTATTAGGCAATCAGTTTGCATCGCTCGACCGTTTGAGCGACTTTGCCACCGAAATCTCGTCGGCACGTACTTTTGTTTTTGTGCGCGAAATTGAACCTTTGCTGAATATGAATTTAATAAAAGGTGGAGATTTGAAAAATGCAGTCGTAATTTACGATGAGATTATGCCTCAGGAAACGATGGATAAGCTTACCGACAAACTGCATCAAAACAGAATCGATGCTGCCGTTCCGGGCTATCTGAGTGGAAGTCTGAAGTTCGAGAACGAACCTGCCCGTCACAAATTATTGGATGTGATCGGTGACTTATCGCTCATAGGCAAACCCATAAAAGGAAAAGTAATCGCCCGTTATCCGGGTCATAAAATAAACACCGAACTGGCAAAACTTATTCGCAAAGAAATTAAAAAGCAAGATGTTCAGGCTCCAATTTACGACGACACCGTTGCTCCGATACTAGATGTTAATGCCGTACGAAAACTGCTGCCTCATCGCTGGCCTTTTTTGTTGGTCGATAAAATCATCGACATCAAGAGCAATGTTATTGTTGGTGTAAAAAACGTAACTGTGAACGAAACATTCTTCATGGGGCACTTCCCTGACGAACCTGTAATGCCGGGTGTACTTCTTGTTGAAGCCATGGCACAAACTGGCGGTATCCTTGTGCTGAATGGCCTTGAGAATGCCGATCAGTATTCAACCTATTTTCTTAAAATCGATAACGTAAAGTTCCGCCAAAAGGTTGTGCCGGGCGACACTATCGTTTTCAGACTCGAAATGATTGAACCTATGCGAAGAGGTTGTGCCATTATGAAAGGTTATGCTTTTGTAGGTGGAAAAGTCGCTGTCGAAGCTGAATTCATGGCTCAGATTGTAAAAAACAAATAAACAGGACTGTTCAATCGTGAGATTTGAACAACAATAAATATAAATTTAACTATAAAACTAATGAAACAACCTCTTGCTTACATTCATCCTGATGCAAAAATATCATCGTCTGTTGTTGTCGATCCTTTTGTTACCATTGATAAGAATGTAGAAATCGGAGAAGGGACATGGATTGGCTCTAACGTGACCATCATGGAAGGAGTAAGAATCGGAAAAAATTGTAAGATATTTCCGGGTGCGGTCATTGGGGCAATTCCTCAGGATTTAAAATTTAAGGGCGAAGAAACGCTGGCGATTATTGGCGACAATACTACCTTGCGTGAATATGTTACTATCAATAGAGGCACTGCTGCTAAAGGTAAGACTGTAGTTGGGAACAATTGTTTACTCATGGCATATTGCCACGTTGCGCACGACTGCGTTGTTGGTAACAACGTTATCATGTCGAATTCAACTCAGTTGGCCGGCGAAGTGGTTGTAGATGATTTTGCTATTTTAAGCGGCGCTGTGCTTGTGCATCAGTTTTCGCACATTGGTTCTCATGTAATGATCCAGGGTGGATCCAGAGTAACCAAAGACGTACCTCCATTCGTAACTGCCGGTCGCGACCCACTGTCTTTTGCAGGTGTAAATTCAATAGGTTTACGTCGGAGAGGCTATAACAACGAACAAATACGCGACATTCAGGATGTATATCGCTATCTTTACCAATCGGGAATGAACACAAGCCATGCTGTCGAACGCATTACAGCCGAACTTCCTGCAACAAAAGAACGAGATGAAATTCTTTTATTTATTAAAAATTCTCCACGCGGAATTATCAAAGGTTACTTTGAATAATAAGCGTTAAGCGGCAATAGAAAAAAAATGTCAGGTGTATACTGTTACATCTGACATTAACTGTATTAATATCTCACTCATAAATACTCAATTTTTATGGAAACAATGAACGAAGAAGCACCAAAGAAAAGTCTGAATTTTATTGAGACTTTTGTAGAACAGGATCTTGCCGATGGCAAAAACGGAGGCCGAATTCAGACTCGCTTTCCGCCTGAGCCCAATGGCTATCTGCACATCGGTCACGCCAAGGCAATCTGCCTCGATTTCGGTATCGCACGCAATTATGGCGGTGTTTGCAACCTTCGCTTCGACGACACCAATCCGGTGAAGGAAGATGTTGAGTACGTCGATTCTATACAGGAGGACATTCAGTGGCTCGGATATCAGTGGGCTAACATATATTATGCCTCCGATTATTTCCAACAACTCTGGGACTTGGCAGTTGAATTAATTAAACAAGGAAAAGCCTATATCGACGAACAATCGGCCGAGACCATTGCCAAACAGAAAGGCTCACCTACAGTTCCCGGCACCGAAAGTCCGTACCGGAATCGGCCTGTGGACGAAAATCTTGCTCTTTTTTATAAAATGAATACCGGCGAAATACCGGAAGGAGCTATGGTGCTACGCGCTAAAATTGAGATGGCATCGCCCAATATGCATTTTCGCGATCCATTGATGTATCGCATCATCACTTCACACCCGCATCACCGTACAGGTTGGAAATGGAAAGCTTATCCGATGTATGATTACGCACATGGTCAATCGGATTATTTCGAGGGAGTAACACATTCGTTGTGTACTTTGGAGTTTGAAGTACATCGCCCACTTTACGACTGGTTTATCGATCAGTTTAAAACATCTGATTATCGTCCGCGCCAGATTGAATTCAACCGTTTGAATCTAACCTACACAGTAATGAGTAAGCGCAAAATGCTTCAACTTGTTCAGGAAGGGTTGGTAAGTGGCTGGGACGATCCGCGCATGCCTACTATTGGCGGTTTGCGCCGTCGTGGTTATTCTCCACAGGCCATTCACAATTTTATCGACAAAATCGGGTATACAAAGTTTGAAGCGCAGAACGACATAGGACTATTGGAACACGCTGTTCGTGAAAACCTAAACAAAACAGCTACCCGCGTCAATGCAGTTATCAATCCGATAAAACTTATTATTACAAACTATCCCGAAGGATTGGTTGAAATGATGGAAACCGGAAATAATCCAGAGGACGAATCGGTAGGAACACGACAAATTCCATTCTCACGTGAGCTTTACATCGAACGTGAAGATTTCATGGAAGATGCACCGAAGAAATTTTTCCGCATGACTCCCGGCCAGGAAGTTCGTCTGAAAAGCGCTTATATTGTGAAATGCACAGGCTGCAAAAAAGATGAGGATGGCAATATCGATGAAATTTACTGCGAATACGACGAAATGACAAAAAGCGGTATGCCGGAATCGAGCCGTAAAGTGAAAGGTACACTTCATTGGGTGTCGGCAGCTCAGGCCATCAAAGCCGAAGTCCGACTCTACGACCGCTTGTTTAGCGTCGAAAATCCATCGGCCGATCCACGCGATTTCCGTGAATTATTAAATCCCGATTCACTCAAAGTGCTTACAAACTGTTATGTAGAACCGTCACTCCTAAATGCCAAAGCTTTAGATCATTTTCAGTTCCAGCGCATCGGATATTTTAATATTGATCCTGATTCAACTCCCGATCACCTTGTTTTCAACCGTACCGTATCTTTGAAAGATAGCTGGGCAAAGGAGCAAAACAAATAAAAAACTTTTGGATTACATTGTTTTTCGGATAAACAAGTCAGCATTTACTGATTCGTTTATCCGAAAAATGTTTTAAAACAGCACCTTCCGGCTTCCCTGCTTTTAGTTTTCTGCGCCATCCCCCCACTAAACCCTAAAAACCAAAGCTGGTGTTTCAAAATACAGAATTCTTCCATTTCCTAATCTGTTTATCTTTAACTATAAATTAAAGATTTCAAATAACTTATCGAAAAAGACCCGATAAATTTTATTAATTCAAAGCAAAATACTATTTTTGTGTCGAATTTACCGATAAAATGACCAACAGATACGAAGAACTTATAGACGCATTTGAATTAAAACTGCGAAAACTGATGTCAGAGTACCAGTCATTACAGGAACAAAATGCCGAGTTAAAAGCCGAACTGGAACGGAAACACACCGATCTAATGCATGCTCATCATGATGTTCTTGAACTTCGGAAAAATTACGACCATTTACGCATTGCCCGGAATTTAGGTATCAGTCAGGAAGACCGTAACGAATCGAAGCAACGAATAAACAAAATGGTGCGGGAAATTGACAAATGTTTAGCGCTTTTAGATGAATAAAGCGTATGAATAAAAACGAAGAAATATTTAAAATCCACATCCAAATAGGCGGTTTCAGAATGCCTCTGAATATTGCCCGAAAAGATGAGGAAATATACCGGAAAGCAGAAAAACTTGTTGTCAGGTTTCTGGATGAGTACCAGAAAATTTACAGCCAGCGAGCCACTGAAGAAATACTTGTTTTAGTAGCCTTCAGATTAGCCGTTGCCTTATCAAAACAAGAAATAGACCAGGACTTAGTACCGATGGCCGAAAAGATTAAACATCTCGACGAAGAATTAAAAACTTTGCTTACTAAAAAATAACGTTTCGTTTACACTTTGTATTTTACCCGCATTGCGCTGATGGATTATTCATTCAAATCAATTGATTTGTGTGGATTCTATCTTCGGAATGCTTTTTTTTTATAACTATAACAATGAATCAATCAACATATACAAACAATTAATTTAAAAACAACACAATAAGTATCATGACATCAATAATAATAGGAATCATCGCCTTTGCGTTGGGAACCGGAGGAACAGTGGTTCTTTTAAGGGTTTTCAACAAAAGAGCAAGGCTGGAGGCTGAGGCTGAGGCCGAGCTACTCAAGAAAAACAAACTGATAGAAGCAAAAGAAAAATTTATTGCACTCAAAGCCGAACACGAACAACAAGTGATGCAACGCAATGCGAAGGTTCAGGAAAAAGAAGTAAAACTGCAGCAACGCGAAATGCAGCTCAACCAGAAACAAGGTGAAATGCAACGGAAAATAAACGAAGTAGAAGTACTTCGCGAAACTCACGAGCAACAACTCAGCTTGCTCGAAAATAAGAAAAAAGACCTTGAACACTTGAGCCGTCAGGCGCACGAACAACTCGAAGCCATCTCCGGCTTATCGGCCGACCAGGCCAAAGAGCGACTAGTAGAAGCCATGAAGGAAGAAGCAAAAACCGAAGCTATGTCGTACATCAACGATATAATGGAAGAAGCAAAAATGACGGCCAACAAAGAGGCAAAAAAAATAGTCGTTCAGAGCATTCAGCGTGTGGCCACTGAAACAGCTATCGAAAACTCGGTAACTGTATTCCATATTGAATCTGACGAAATCAAAGGCCGCATCATCGGTCGCGAAGGTCGTAATATCCGCGCACTCGAAGCCGCTACCGGAGTAGAAATTATTGTAGACGACACCCCCGAAGCCATTGTACTCTCAGCATTCGATCCTGTCCGTCGCGAAATTGCACGTTTATCGCTACACCAACTCGTTACCGATGGACGTATCCACCCGGCACGTATCGAGGAAGTTGTTAACAAAGTTCACAAACAGGTAGAGGAAGAAATTATCGAAATTGGCAAACGCACCACCATCGACCTCGGCATTCATGGCCTGCATCCCGAACTTATTCGCATGGTAGGGAAAATGAAATACCGTTCGTCTTACGGTCAAAATCTGTTACAACACTCACGCGAAGTAGCCAATCTTTGCGCCACTATGGCCTCCGAACTTGGCTTAAACCCTAAAAAAGCAAAACGCGCCGGTCTGCTGCACGATATAGGCAAAGTACCTGATGACGAACCGGAATTGCCACACGCTATTCTTGGTATGCGTTTGTGCGAAAAATACAAAGAAAAACCGGACATTTGCAATGCTGTAGGTGCTCACCATGATGAAGTGGAAATGGAAACATTGATTGCTCCTATCGTTCAGGTTTGCGATGCCATTTCGGGAGCGCGCCCTGGCGCACGTCGCGAGATTGTTGAAGCTTATATCAAGCGTCTGAATGATTTGGAGAGCCTGGCCCTCTCCTACCCCGGAGTTCTCAAAACGTATGCTATACAAGCTGGTCGTGAGCTGCGCGTTATAGTTGGAGCCGACAAGATAGATGATAAAGAAACAGAACTACTCTCGTTCGATATCGCTAAAAAAATCCAGGATGAAATGACTTACCCCGGACAGGTAAAAATTACTGTCATCCGCGAAACAAGAGCTGTAAGCTACGCGAAATAATTTATTTCGTTCGAAGTGATAAAAAAATTAAATAACTGCTTTAAAAGCAACTCAAAAAAACGACGAAGGAGAAATTTCTCCTTCGTCGTTTTTTTGTCTCTTTCATCTTAACCCAAAGAGCCAAACATCGACGCTTCAAACGCCATGTAAGCAAAAAACGGGAGTCCACAATTACTGATTAATAAATATGTATTTTATTACAGATTTTGCAGGGATAAAAAACCAGGCATTTCTGCATATAAATGCATTTATTTATAAAAAATATCAACAAAATCGACTTATTCTGATATTTTTTGTATATTTAATCCTTCTATTGTTGCCAATATGCAAAACTTGTCGTACTTTTGCAGCCAGAATCAATAAATATCCATTTTTTGATCTACAGAAATGCACATGTAATGAATAAGAGCCGTAGGAGAGCATTTTTTATTTATCTGATTTAGTTCCTTTCAACCAAACAATAAATATAATAAAATGAAAAACAAGCGCAACCGTTTACAAATTATCTCGGAGATCCTTCGCTCAAATGTAGTGGGGAGTCAGGAGGAGTTATTAAAAATGCTGATCGAACGACAGTGCGAAATTACACAAGCAACACTATCGCGCGATTTAAAGCTACTTAAAGTAGCCAAAACTCCGCTATCCAATGGAACATATAAATATATTTTACCATCCTATAATAAACCAATACCAACGCAACCTACAGTTAACACTCTTATTTCGCACGGCGCCGTACTGAGCCTCGATTTTTCGGGACATTTGGCTGTAGTAAAAACAAAACCTGGATACGCAAGTGCCATAGCCTGGGACATCGACAATAAAGCAACCGATGTAATACTTGGCACTATTGCCGGAGATGACACAATTCTTGTTATTCCCCGTGAAGGAGTAAGTCGCGAGGACATTCTCCACATGATGAATCACACTTTTGCAGAAAAAGAAGAATAAACAAGCTCCAAAAAGAACAAACAAAGAGCAAGACAAAAAACATTCAAAAAGAACATGAACAAAGATATTACCGTTGAAGAAATAACGGTACAAATTGCTGACGAAAAATATTTAGGCTATGTTGACACTATTCTTACAACGATAGCAGATGCAGCCAAAGTACGCGGAACGGGTATTGCCCGACGCTCGCCCGAATATATCGAGCAAAAAATCAAAGAAGGAAAAGCTATTATTGCTCTCGCCGGAGACGAGTTCGCCGGATTTTGTTACATCGAAACCTGGGGAAACAAGAAATTTGTTGCCAATTCAGGGCTCATCGTCGTGGATAAATTCAGAGGACACGGCCTGGCCAAACGCATCAAAAGAAAGGCATTCGAACTTTCGCGCCAACGATATCCGAATGCTAAAATTTTCGGGCTCACTACAGGTTTAGCCGTTATGAAAATAAATTCGGAGTTGGGGTACAAGCCGGTTACTTTCTCGGAACTCACCGATGATGAATCTTTTTGGAAAGGCTGTCAGAGCTGCGTGAATTACGACATTTTACAACGCACCAATCGCAAACACTGTTTGTGCACAGGAATGCTGTTCGACCCTGAAAAGGAGAAAGAAAAATAACAAAAGGTAGTATTGAAGACAAATAGTTCAATCACAATAAAGTATTGAAAAATGAAAGAAAAAGTTTTGTTAGCATTCAGCGGGGGTCTTGACACTTCGTTTTGTGCTATGTATCTAGCGCAGGAAAAAGGATACGAAGTTCATACGGCTGTTGCAAACACCGGAGGTTTCAGCGAAGCCGAGTTAAAAATAATTGAAGATAAAGCCTACCGCTTAGGCGCCAAAAGCCACGTTACACTCGATGTAACACAGGAGTATTATGAGAAAAGTATCAAATACATGGTTTTTGGTAATGTACTTCGCAATGGCACTTATCCTATCTCGGTAAGCTCTGAGCGTATTTTTCAGGCCATCGCCATTATCAATTATGCCAAAGAAATTGATGCTCAATATGTAGCCCACGGAAGCACCGGCGCCGGAAACGATCAGGTCCGCTTCGATTTGACATTCGACGTTCTTGCGCCGAATATCAAAATTCTTACACCAACACGCGACATGGTTTTGACACGCGAGTACGAAATAAACTACCTGAAAGAACATGGCTTTGTGGCAGATTTCACAAAAATGGAATACTCTATCAACAAAGGCTTGTGGGGAACTTCTATCGGCGGAAAAGAAACCTTGAAATCTGAACAAACTTTACCTGAATCAGCCTACCCAAGTCAGATTGAGAAAGATGGTGAAGAAACTGTTACTATAAGTTTCGAAAACGGTGAAATTTGTGCTGTTAACGGACAAACCAACGAAAACAAAGTATTGCTTATAAATCAGCTCGAGGAAATAGCCAACAAATATGGCATTGGTCGCGACATGCATATTGGCGATACTATTATTGGCATCAAAGGTCGCGTCGGATTCGAAGCTGCTGCACCTTTATTGATTATCAATGCCCACAAAATGCTCGAAAAACATACACTTACCAAATGGCAGCAATACTGGAAAGATCAGTTGGGCAACTGGTATGGCATGTTCCTGCACGAAGCTCAATACCTTGAGCCTGTAATGCGCGACATTGAGCAATTCCTGCAAAGCTCCCAACAAAATGTCACAGGAACTGTGATCGTAAAACTTCGTCCATACAATTACACACTTGTAGGCGTAGAAAGCACTTTTGATTTAATGAAAACTGATTTTGGTGAGTACGGGGAAATAAATAGGGCTTGGAGTGCCGACGATGTAAAAGGGTTTACCAAAATTCTTGGCAACCAAATGAAGATTTATTATAACGTTCAGAAAAGGAACGAGAAATAAGTTCCGAAACAATAAAACTAAATAATTACGAACAGAGCCTTTGCAATAAAAAAGCAGAGGCTCTGTAATATTTTGGATATCAATTAATTTTGATATTTAGAATTAAAATTGTAATTTTGCAGCCTGAAAATAAACTTATAAAAAATTACTTCATGATTAATGCTCAAGATATTAAAAACGGAACGTGTATCCGTATGGATGGAAAGTTGTATTTTGTTATAGAATTTCTCCATGTAAAGCCAGGCAAAGGCAATACTTTTATGCGTACCACTCTTAAAGACGTTGTCGATGGCCGTGTGATTGAACGTCGTTTTAATATTGGCGAAAAACTGGAAGATGTACGTGTAGAACGTCGCTCTTATCAATTCGTATACAAAGAAGGTGCGGATTTCATCTTTATGAATCAGGAAACCTACGACCAACAACCGATAGCTCACGACCTGATCAACGGCGTTGATTTTCTGCTCGAAGGCATGAGTATCGAGGTAGTTTCGGATGCATCAACCGACACTGTGCTTTATGCCGACATGCCCGTAAAAGTACAAATGAAAGTAACTTATACCGAGCCCGGCATGAAAGGTGATACAGCCACCAACACGCTCAAACCTGCTACAGTTGAGTCAGGCGCTACTGTACGCGTACCTTTATTTATTACCGAAGGCGAAACAATAGAAATTGATACCCGCGACGGATCTTACCTTGGTCGTGTAAAAGCATAAGTTTCAACAAAACCAGAATGACTTTCTTTACAAATCCGACAAACAACAATGTTTGTCGGATTTTTTTATACATTTGCAATTACAAAAGTTCAGTTTCTATGAAAAGCAGAATAAAGAGTTTTGGGTATGCCGGCAGAGGCATAAAGGCTGTACTAAAATCGGAGATCAATATGAAAATTCATTTGGTCATGGCGCTGCTCGTGATAATTTGTGGCATCTTTTTCGAAATTTCGATCAACGAATGGCTGATTTGCCTTTTATGTTTTGGCATGGTAATGAGCGCCGAAATTATGAATACAGCAATTGAGACGGTTGTAGACTTAGTGTCGCCCGGCAAAAACAAGCTGGCTGGCAAAGCCAAAGATGCGGCTGCTGGAGCTGTATTAGTTGCAGCTATATTTGCAGCCATAGCAGGATTAATTATTTTCATACCTAAAGGGATAAAATTTATACAGAGCTTCTAAATCAATTCAATAAATATCTGCCATGAAAAATCCATTTGCAGATTTATTAAATTTAATTTACCCTAATCTTTGCTTCGTTTGTGGCGAAACACTGATGAAGAACGAATCGCATGTGTGCCTAGCATGCCTGAACAATCTCCCGCGAACAAATTACCATTTAACCCCTGACAATCCCGTGGAGAAAAGATTCTGGGGGAAAGTGCCCATTTTCAGAGGAACATCTTTTTTCTTTTTTCAGAAAGGCTCACCTTTCCAAAAACTACTTCACGAACTGAAATACAAAGGGAATAAGGAAATCGGAGAAATAATGGGGAAATACGCTGCTGCTGAACTACTCAACGCTCCCGATTTTTGTAGCGTGGACTTCATAATACCCATACCTTTACATCCGAATAAATTAGCCAAAAGAGGCTATAATCAGAGTGAGTGGATAGGAAAAGGTTTAAGCAGAATACTCAACAAACCACAGGACACCAATACACTAAAAAGAATTAAAGAAACCGCCACACAAACAAAAAAATCTGTTTTCGAAAGATTTGAAAACACAGCCGGAATTTTCGAACTCACCGACACTAAACACCTTGAGGGCAAACACCTGCTTCTCATCGACGATGTGCTTACCACCGGCTCCACACTCGAAGCCGCTATCAATACTTTACTAAGAATTCCTAACATAAAAATCAGTATTTTCACACTTGCTGTTGCTTAGTATTTGTCATAGGGACAAGCAAAAATTCACAGCTATTTCATTATCAAAAATTTCTTTAAAAAACAAGCCATCAAACTTTCGTTAACCAGCCCACAATAAACATAACAAACAGTATATCAATACATAACCCTGCATTTAAATAAATCTTTGCTAAATTTGAAAAATACACATTAAACTAAACCCGAATTATTTTGTTTAATGAGTACAAATCAAAATTTTTATTTAAAATGAGTACAAATAAGGTTATACCTAAAGATATTGAAGAACTTGAAAATGAGGAGTGGTTTTACTCACTCGATTATGTTTTACAACAATGGGGTCCCGACCGTGTAGTGGAGTTGCTTCGTCAGCTTCAGGTACGCGCGCACAAAGCAGGCGTGGAATTACCTTTCACCGCCAACACACCGTACATCAACACTATATCCCGATCTAAACAAGTGCCATACCCCGGCAATCGCGAAATTGAACGCCTTATAAAAAGTGTTATCCGTTGGAACGCAATGGCTATGGTTGTAAAAGCCAATAAAAACGAAAGCGGAATAGGCGGACACATCTCTACTTATGCCTCTGTAGCTACTTTGCTCGAAGTAGCTTTCAATCATTTTTTCAAAGGAAAAGGCGACGGACACGATGGCGACCAGATTTATTTCCAGGGACATGCAGCACCCGGAATTTATTCGCGCGCTTTCCTCGAAGGACGAATTACAGCGGATCAACTGAACAATTACCGCAGGGAATTACAATCAAAAGGAGGATTATCATCTTATCCTCACCCATGGTTGATGCCTAACTTTTGGGAATTCCCGACTGTGTCGATGGGGCTGGGTCCGATTATGTCCATCTACCAGGCACGTTTTAATCGTTACCTCGAAGACCGGGGACTTAAAACAACTTCGCATCAAAAAGTATGGGCTTTTCTGGGCGATGGAGAAACCGATGAACCGGAAGCTCTGGGTGCCATCTCACTTGCTGCACGCGAAAAATTAGATAATCTTATTTTTGTAATCAATTGTAATTTACAACGTTTAGATGGCCCTGTGCGTGGAAATGGAAAAATAGTTCAGGAACTTGAAGCCATTTTCAAAGGAGCTGGTTGGAATGTAATTAAAGTACTTTGGGGTGGCGAATGGGATGAACTGCTCGAAAAAGACCACAAAGGAAAACTCGTTAAACGCATGGGTGAAGTGGTCGACGGACAGTCGCAGAAATTCTCTATAGCCTCAGGCGACTATGTACGTAAAGAATTTTTTGGCACCGATCCTGAATTGCTCGAAATGGTAAGCCACCTCACCGATGATCAAATCCGCAAAATGAAACGCGGTGGTCACGACCCCGAAAAAGTTTATGCAGCCTTTAATGCAGCTGTCAACCACAAAGGTCAACCCACTGTTATTCTTGCCAATACAATTAAAGGGTACGGTTTGGGCGAAAGTGGCGAAGGTAAAAACATTACGCATTCGCAGAAAAAACTAAACGAAGAAGAACTAAAAGAATTCAGAACCCGATTCGGCATTCCGCTTTCAGATGATGAAGTAGCCAAAACACCTTTCTTCCGCTTGCCCGAAGATTCGGCAGAAATGAAATATTTACGCAAGAAAAGAGAAGAGCTGGGAGGTTATGTTCCACAACGAAAAGTGGATGTACGCCCCATTAAAACTCCACCCGAAGAAGTTTTCGAAGAGTTTTACAAAGGATCGGATGGGCGCGAATTATCTACAACCATGGCTTTCGTTCGTATTCTTTCAAAATTATTAAAAGACAAGGAAATAGGTAAACTCATCGTCCCTATCGTACCCGACGAAGCACGTACTTTCGGAATGGAATCGCTTTTCCGTCAGTTAGGTATATACTCTCATGTGGGTCAGCTTTACGAACCAGTAGACAAAGAGTTACTCCTTTATTACAAAGAAGCTAAAGACGGACAAATACTTGAAGAAGGAATTACCGAAGCCGGTGCTATGTCATCATTTATCGGTGCAGGAACAGCCTATGCTACACACGGTCTGAACATGATGCCTTTCTTCGTTTATTATTCAATGTTCGGCCTACAACGTATTGGTGATCTTGTATGGGCAGCAGCCGACATGGCAGCCAAAGGATTTCTCGTAGGCGGAACTGCCGGACGCACAACACTTGCAGGTGAAGGTTTACAACACCAGGATGGTAACAGCCACTTGCTCGCTTACCCTGTACCCAACCTTGTTACTTACGACCCTGCATTCGCCTACGAACTGGCAGTTATCATCCGCGATGGGATTCGCCGTATGTACGAGGAACAGGAAAAAGTATTTTACTACATCACCATTATGAACGAGAACTACCCAATGCCACCTATGCCGGAAGGTGCTAAAGATGGTATTTTAAAAGGGATGTATCTTTATCGCAATGGCAAAAGTGAATTTTCAGAACTGAAAGCCAACCTGTTGGGTAGTGGAACAATTATGAACGAAACGTTGAAAGCATCTGAAATACTCGAAGAAAAATATGGTGTTTCGACAAATGTGTATAGCGTAACCAGCTACAAAGAACTACAACGCAATGCATTGGATGTTGAAAGACATAATCTGTTGCACCCCGATAAAGAAAAAACACCTTATGTATCAACTGTGATTCAGAACGATGGAGTTATCGTAGCGGCTTCGGATTACGTAAAAACACTTCCCGACTCCATTTCCAAATGGTTGCCAAAACGTTTGTTCACCTTAGGAACTGATGGTTTCGGACGAAGCGAAGGCCGCAATGAATTGCGCGACTTCTTCGAAGTAGATGCCAAGCATATTGTTACCGCTACTTTGTATGCTTTATACAAAGATGGAAAATACAAACTGGCCGACCTTAAAAAGGCTATGAAGGAGCAGGGCATTAATGCAAATAAATTAAATCCAATGATTTCATAATTCTATTTGTAAGAAAATTTTATAAAAACTACCTTTACTTCTTACAGAAGATCAAGGTTAAAAGAATAAAAATGAAAAACTTTATAATACCCGAATTAGGTGAAAATATAAGTTCGGCTACAATTGTCAAAATACTGATCAGTGTAGGAGACATTGTAGCACCCGACCAGCCCGTTCTAGAACTCGAGACCGACAAAGCCACCATCGAAGTTCCTTCGGATGTGAGCGGAAAAGTAGTTGCCATCAATGTTGCCGAAGGCGATAGCGTGAGCATAGGTCAGGCAATTTTCTCTGTTGAATCAGCCGAAACTACCGACCAGGCAAAAGATGAACCTGCAACAGAAGAAAAACAAGTCGTTGCAGCAGCTTCGACGAAATCAGAAGAGCGGCCGGCAGAAGCACCACAACCAACAGCAGTTACATCTTCAGTTCAGGAGTTTAAACTCCCCGAATTAGGCGAAAACATTAGCAAAGCAACCATTATAAAAGTATTGGTGGATGTAGGCGAAAAAGTGAGTATCGACCAGTCGGTACTTGAACTTGAAACCGATAAAGCTACTATAGAAGTACCTTCTACAGCCTCCGGAACTATCACAGAACTACTTGTTGCCGAAGGCGATGTAATAGAAATTGGTACCGTTATATTCAAGGTATCGGAAGGTTCATCTGTTCAAAGTCAACCTTCAGCTCCTGCGGCAGCTTCGGCATCTGCTCCTGTTGTTGCTGAAAAAGCAGTAGAAATTGTTCCTCAGCAAGCTGTAGTTGCCGATGCTCCTAAAGTTATTCCTGTAGAAAACCAACCACCGATTTTGCAAAATGCAGCTCCTGCCGCACCTTCCGTTCGAAGGTTAGCGCGCGAGATAGGCGTGGATGTAAATAAGGTCAAAGGTACAGGACCCGGCGGGCGGATACTACTTGATGATGTGAAAGCCTACAGCAAAGCACTGCATCAGCAACGAAACGAGATACAACATATCAAGGCAGAACAACATCAGGAACCATTGCCTGATTTCTCGAAATTCGGAGAAGTGGAACGCCAATCCATGTCGAATATCCGCTACAAAACAGCTGAACATTTAAGCTATGCATGGCACACCATTCCGCATGTGACTCAGTTTGACAAAGCAGACATCACAGCGTTGGAAGAATTCCGAAAAAGCTATGCCAAAACAGCCGAAAAACAGGGCGTAAAACTAACTGTGACTGCTATTCTTGTAAAAATCATTGCTTCGGCACTCAAGAAATTCCCGCAGTTCAATGCCAGCGTCGATATGCAGGCCAAAGAAGTGATCTACAAGCAATACCTCAACATAGGCATAGCAGTGGATACTGAATTCGGATTGATTGTACCGGTTATTAAAAATGCTGATCAGCTGAATGTGATTGAAATTTCGCGCGAAATGAATGCACTGGCCGAAAAAGCCCGCAACAAAAAAGCAAGTATTGCCGATATGCAGGGCGGATGTTTCACAATCACCAATCTTGGCGGTATAGGCGGAACATTCTTTACCCCTATCATCAATGCCCCTGAAGTTGCCATTCTTGGTGTTTCGAGAGGCAATATGGAGCCGGTGTATATCGATGGTAAATTTGAGCCACGACTATTGTTGCCGCTTTCGCTTTCGTACGATCACAGGGTGATAGACGGCGCCGATGGCATACGTTTCCTTCGCTGGGTAATTGATGCTATCGAAAACCCAATGAAATTTATCATTGAAGGATAAAAGAATTTAACATTTATTCAATTAGTATTTATCTTTATAGAAAAAAAATATATGAGTCAAAATATAGTTGTAATCGGAGGCGGACCCGGCGGATATGCTGCTGCATTTTATGCCGCCGATCTGGGCATGAATGTAAAATTGATTGACCTGGAGAAAAACCCGGGCGGTGTATGTCTGTACCGTGGCTGTATTCCATCCAAAGCATTGCTGCATGTGGCTAAACTTTTGAACGAAACAAAAGAAGCCAAAGAATGGGGCATCGACTTTGGTGAACCACAAATCGACCTTGATAAACTTCGCGGGTTTAAAAACAAAGTAGTTTCGAAACTCACCGGAGGGCTGGGTATACTCAGCAAACAGCGCAAAATTAATTTCGTACAGGGACGGGCGAAGTTCGTATCGTCGACAAGCGTTCAGGTAACAAAAGAAGATGGCTCAACGGAGCTTATTTCGTACGACAAGGCCATCATTGCCACAGGGTCGGTCATTGCCACCATACCTTCGTTGCAGATTGAAAGCAAACGCTTGCTGAACTCCACTTCGGCGCTTGACTTACCCGCCATACCCACATCATTACTGGTGGTGGGAGGTGGCTACATCGGACTTGAGTTAGGATCGGTTTATTCGGCTCTCGGCACCCAGGTGTCGGTTGTTGAATTTATGGACCGCCTGCTGCCCGGAGCAGATCAGGACTTGGTGTCGCATTTGCAAAAACGCATTTCAGCATCTTTCGACAAAATTATGCTTCAATCGAAAGTCGTAGAGATTAAAGAAGTAGCAGATGGACTGTTGGTACGCATCGAAAACAAGGACAAACAAATAGAAGAACATGTTTTCGACTATGTACTGATGTCGATTGGTCGCAAGCCACACACTGCCGGTCTGGGACTTGAGAACACAAAAGTACAGATCAACGAGCGCGGTTGGATTGTTGCCGACAATACGTTGAAAACGAATGATGACAACATCTACGCCATTGGCGATATTGTGGGAGAACCTATGTTAGCGCACAAGGCTTCGCACGAAGGACGCGTAGCCGTAGATGCTATTTCGGGCAAGAAAGTAGCTTTTGAGCCACTTGCCATTCCTGCGGTTGTGTTTACCGACCCTGAGATTGCATGGGCAGGCATCACCGAAAATCAGGCTAAGTTTGAGTTGGCAAAATTCCCCTGGGCAGCCAGTGGACGTGCCACTACGCTCGACAGGAACGATGGATTGACAAAACTGATTATCGATCCGGAAACGGAAAGAATACTTGGCATAGGCATTTGCGGACCGGGTGCCGGTGAAATGATAGCCGAAGGCGTATTGGCCATTGAGATGGGCGCTACCGTAAAGGATTTGGCGCTGACCATTCATCCACACCCGACGCTGTCGGAAACAGTAATGGAAGCAGCCGAATTGTTCTACGGACATTCGTCGCACATTTACAAGCCTGTGAAACATTAACCGACAGAAGGCTTTTTCAGTTAGTCCCAAAATAAACAAACCCTGATAATTTTGAATTATCAGGGTTTGTTTTCGTTTTATACGTTGTCTTACTAGGATTCGAACCTAGACAGGCAGATCCAGAAACTGCAGTGCTACCATTACACCATAAGACAGTAGAGATTATTATTGACCAAAACAGTAGTTTTGGAAATTTTCAGGGAAAAAACGGTTGAAGTCCATTGCTGAAATTCAACCGTTATGGTTATTGTTGTCTCACGAAGATTCGAACTTCGACAGGCAGAACCAAAAACTGCAGTGCTACCATTACACCATGAGACAATCATTAGTGCTTTTCACAAAAGCGGTGCAAAGATACGATTGTTTTTCATTTCAGCAAAATCTTTTACTGAAATTATTGTATATTTTTTCAGTTCTATTCTTCTGCAATGAGCAAATAATAGTTCTTTTTACCTTTCTGAGCCAACAGGTATTTCCCGTTAAGCAGTTCCGATTGGGTAATGAGCATATCCTGATTGTCGATTTTTTCTTTATTCACACTTACGCCTCCCGACTGAACAAGTTTGCGCATTTCGCTCTTCGATGGAAAAACAGCCGCCATATCCACCATTAAATCAATGGCTTTAACGCCTTCTGCAAAAACAGATTTCTTTACTTTAAACAGAGGCACACCTTCGAAAACAGCCAACAGCGTGTCCTCATCTAATTTCTTCAAAGCCTCTGAAGTGGCATTACCAAAAAGGATATTCGACGCTTCTACAGCGGCATCATAATCGTCCTGCGAATGTACCATAACTGTAACTTCCTGCGCCAATCGCTTCTGAAGAATGCGTAAATGAGGCGCTGCCGCATGTTCGGCAATCAGACCATCAATTTCTGCTTTATCTATAGATGTAAAGATTTTTATATACTTTTCGGCATCAGCATCGCTTACATTCAGCCAAAACTGGAAGAATTTGTATGGCGAAGTATAGCGACGGTCGAGCCAAACGTTTCCACTCTCAGTCTTCCCAAACTTTCCACCATCAGCCTTTGTTATCAAAGGGCAAACAAGCGCAAAAGCATCGCTATCGGTTTTGCGGCGAATCAGCTCGGTGCCGGTAGTGATATTTCCCCACTGATCGGAACCACCCATTTGCAGTTTACAGTTTTTATGCTGATTGAGCCACAAAAAGTCGTAGCCCTGCAAGAGCTGGTACGAAAACTCGGTGAACGACATCCCCACACTTGACTCGGAGCTCAAACGCTTTTTCACCGAATCCTTGGCCATCATATAGTTCACAGTAATGTGTTTACCAATGTCGCGGATAAAATCGAGGAAAGAGTAATCCTTCATCCAATCGTAATTATTGACCAACTCGGCAGCATTAGGAGCATCGCTATCAAAATCAAGAAATTTAGCCAACTGCGCTTTAATGGACTCCTGATTATGGCGCAAAGCTGCTTCGTCCAACAAATTACGCTCGGCCGATTTACCCGAAGGATCGCCAATCATACCTGTAGCTCCACCTACCAATGCAATAGGTTTGTGACCCGCACGCTGAAAATGGCGAAGCATCATCACGCTCACCAGGTGACCGATATGCAGCGAATCGGCAGTAGGGTCAATGCCCACATAAGCCGCAGTCAGTTCTTTAGCCAGTTGTTCTTCTGTTCCGGGCATCATTGTATGAATCATGCCACGCCATTGAAGTTCTTCGATAAAATTCATTTCGTTATCGTATTATTTTTTATTCGTAATATCGCTTTTTTTGAAGCTGCAAAGATACAACTTTTCAGTTAAGTGGCAGTAGGAAAGGAACAGAAAAAACAACAAGACAGCGCTCCGCAAGTAAACTTCTGATTGATTTGAAATTCGACCGTCATATTTACTTCATGCTCTTTTCACCTGACTGTGTTGACATTGCAATACGCAAAGGTTTATTTTGCAGGTAAAAACGATATGATGCTACCCAAATACTATCCCACCATTGTAATATCGGATGTACACTTAGGCACCGAACATTCCAAAGCAAAAGAACTCACTCATTTTTTAAGTTCAGTAAATTGCACCACTTTGATTTTGAACGGCGATATCATTGATGGCTGGCATTTACAAAAGAACGGAAAAGGAAAATGGAAAAAGGAACACACGGAGCTTTTCAAGGTAATTATGAAAATGATGGAAAATCAAAACACCAACGTTGTGTATATCCGTGGAAATCATGATGATTTTATTGATCAGATTGCACCCTTTACATTTGCTAATATCACTATTGTAAAAGACTATGTACACAACAGAAATGGCAAAACCTACTATGTAACGCATGGCGATATTTTCGACAATGTGACTTCGAAAATGGTTTGGCTAGCCAAGTTGGGCGATATAGGATACACTTTTCTGCTTTGGCTCAACAGAATATACAACCTGTATCGAACCCGAAGGGGACTTCCCTACTTCTCACTTTCGCAAAGCATTAAGCAAAAAGTAAAATCGGCAGTATCATACATTTCCGATTTCGAGAACGAACTTGTAAAGCTGGCTCAACTACGTCATGCAGATGGCATTATCTGCGGGCATATCCATCAACCCGCCAACCAATACATCGACGGTATACATTATCTTAATTCGGGCGACTGGGTTGAAACCATGTCCGCCCTGCTCGAACATGAAGACGGCACGTGGGAAGTATACCTACATAAGGAAATCCCGACAGACAACAAGCTTAAAAACGCCATACAACTCGACACATCCCCATTAAAATCAGAAAGAATAGCATACTCACTTAATTTTTTCGATCCATTTATAAAACTGTTCTTTCAATGAGATATTTATTTATAGTACAAGGTGAAGGTCGTGGACATTTAACGCAAGCCATAAGTTTGAAACAAATGCTTGAGCACAACGGGCATGAAGTAGTGGCTGTAATGGTAGGGAAAAGCAAAAAACGAGTACTCCCCGATTTTTTCCCGGAGAAAATGAATACCGAAATTATACAATTTCAAAGCCCTAATTTTATGCCTATGCCCAAAGGCAAAAAGCCATTTCTTTTAGCCAGCATTTTGTATAACATTTTACTTTTACCAGTTTATATCGAAAGTATTTTCACGATTCGCCGCACCATCCGCGAGCAGCAAGCAGACATTGTGATTAACTTTTACGAATTATTGTGTGGCATTACCTATGGCGTTTTCAATCCGGAAGTACCGATGGTGAACATGGCGCATCAATATTATTTTCTCACTTCAAATTTCGAATACACAGGGAATAAATGGTTTAAGTTTTATTTACTTAACCTTTACTCCCGTTTTACAGCCTTTAATTCGAGCAAAATACTGGCGCTTTCGTTCAGAAGAGAAGATACAGGCAACAAGGACGGCATTGGCATTGTACCTCCGCTGCTTCGCCGGGAACTATTGCATCAGAAATCAAGAAAGGGGAATTATATGCTTGGATATTTGCTCAATGATGGCTATATGAAAGACCTCAAAAAATGGAGCGAAAGTAATACATCCGAAGAATTACATTTTTTCTGGGATAGAAAAAATGCTGATGCAACCACTAATGCAAGCCACAATTTAACCATGCACCGGCTGAACGATCAGCTTTTCCTGAAATTGATGACAGGCGCCAAAGCCTATGCAACTACAGGAGGATTCGAGTCGGTTTGCGAAGCTATGTACCTTAACAAACCGGTACTTATGGTTCCAACGCATATAGAGCAAGAATGTAATGTAATGGATGCTTTGCGCTCAGGAGCAGGAGTAGCGGCCGACAGCTTCGATCTCGATAAACTACTGGAATACATCCCCCATCATGCCAACACAAATTACTTTAAACACTGGGTACAATCAGCCGAATCGGTTATTCTGTTTGAATTAACTGCAATAAACACTGATACTGTTTTTATATCAATATAAAAACAGTAAAATTCACATTCATACTCGTTTCGCAAAGTAAAAATAAACATGCGTTTTAAACAGAAAAAGATGCAATAGAAATCATCAAAAGAAATAAACTTTTGGGAATAGAGAACAATACCGAATATCTTTTCTACCCACTATTTTCAATTGAAATTCGCTGCTTATTGTAATTGCAACAATGAAAAACACAATATATAAACAGGCCTGAAACTCCCGCCAACAAAGCCATCCAACCCACACTTACAACAGATTGATATTGTAAAAAAGCCAATCATAAACGACTCATTACTAAACGATACATCACAAAAAAATAACACAAAATTGTGTTCAATAACATAATATTTTTTGTACAAAAAAAGAACACTGTACAAAAAAAAACCAATATATTTGCAACGTCCTACAGTTAAGGAATTTTACAGGTTGGTTTACAGCATGGCTACTCCCCGTAGCCAGCAATAATTTGAGGAAGCAAAAATCCCTTCACTGTTCACACTCCCAAGAATAAGATTTACCAAGAATTTGAATGTGCCGATAATATTATCAGTACACTTTTTTCAGAACTACATATTCGTCATTTAACCAAAATATCACATAAATATACAAGAGAGAAATCATGTATTTAGGAGTGATGAGACAAGTACAGGATAGTCGAAGGATAGTCGAAGGATAAGACTACTACAAAACAAAGAAAAACGTCACAAAACAACATATATATGCAAATATGCATGTATAATTATAAGGTAGTGTTCGCGGAAAATCAAAAAATAACTTTACTAACAATCTAACAAAAAAGAAAAATTATGGCTGAATCAAAAAACAACATTATCACTCATGGCCTGAGTGGTAAAATTGGCGATTTAATTGTATTTCGCTCACGCAATGGAAAGACATTTGTATCAAGCGCACCTAAAGAAAGGACAGGAGAATCCTCTGAAGCACAACAAGCCCAAAAAGCCAAGTTCCAGGAAGCTGTATTATATGCCAAGGTTGCAATAAATAATCCTGAAATATCAGAAGATTATAAAAAAGAGGCTAAGAAGGATGCTAAAACACCTTACAATGTGGCCATCGCTGATTTTTTCCATGCACCCGACATCAAATCAATTGACATCGAAGGGTACACAGGAAAGGTTGGCGATACTATCAGGATTAAGGTTACCGACGACTTTAAAGTAAAGGGAGTATCTTTAAGCATATTCAATGCCGATGGCACAGAAGTAGAGCACACAGATGCAGTAAAGAATGTGAATGATGAAAGCGAATGGGTATTTACGGCTAAAGCTGCAAACGCAAGCTTAGACGGCGACAAAATTATTATCAGAGCCACCGACATACCGGGAAATATCAGTGAAAAAGAGACTTCACTATCATAGCTTTCAGCAATCCAGTAACAGGCCGGATAATTAGCCCTGAATATTATCCGGCCCTTATAACATTAATCTTCATCAATTATGGAAGCAAAAAGCATTATTCAATACGTAATATTGATAGCCCTGGCATTTATAGGCATACTCTGCCTGACGAATCTGGCCAAAGTACAAACAGAGCTAAAAACATCGAAGGCACAAATCGACAGCACATTGAAGATAGTAACAGCATCGAAAGAGATTATCAGCAAGCAGGCTAAAACCATAAACGAACTGCAAGTACTAAATACCGATTTAAAAAACAAGATGCACACAACAGACTCGGTCAACCGACTTATCAAATGGACGATAGACAGCAAATTCAGCTCAACCACCAAGAGCTTGAACGAACTGAGGAAAGATATTGAAAACATACAAATTCCAGTAATACACTAAGCAATGAAAACATTACTAATATTTATTATTCTATTGTTTGGAACTGCCGGGCTATATGCGCAAAGCGATATAGTTGTCCCACGCAAGAACAACAAAACCATAGTGGACATCGACACGCTGACAGGCGTTAAAAACAAAACGATACGCTTCGAAATGGATACTGTTTACACCATCAACCATTACGGCGTAAAGGCTTTCCATAAATGCATAGCCGACCTGCAAAGGGTAAAGAACCTGAGTGGTTCGCTCGACACATTAAGTCTGAATATCAATTCGATACAATACAACGTAAGCCAAATGTATTATAATATGAACGATGTAAGCAATTTCATTAAAAAATATAACACCGAAACTGATAAAAAACTTACGCAACTCGAAACAGACAACAATACACTGAATGAAAACATGATAAAAGCCAACCAACAACTAATAGAAGTGCAGGCGAACCTAAAAGCACAAAAAAGCAAAAATTTAGGCGCTAAGCTTATGTGGAGCGCAGGTGGCGTAGCAACCGGCGGATTGCTAATGGGGTTATTGATAGGGATGACAAAATAGCCATGTGATTCTTATTCCATTTTCATCCATTTTCATCCATGAATTTCGTATCCATGCACTGCGTACATGGTTAAGTACATTGAACTGCGTCGCAGTTTGAACGTTTATTTGCTTTGCAGTTTATTTTAGACATTGTATAATAGTATTCATCAAAAACATTTATTCATTAAAAACACTCAGCAAATGGAAACATTAATTGTCTCTGTCTCACTCACATTATTTATGTTGAGTTTGATTACCGAAAAGCTTGCGAATTTTATAAAGATGTATGTACCCTCGTTGTTTGAGAAAACGGGTATAGAGGCAGCGGATAAAAAGCGACAAAGAAATATAAACCTGCTTACGGCAGTAGTGGGTGTCGGTGTGGCTCTGGCCTGCGATGCCGATTTCTTTGTTCTGATTACTGAAAACAGTAAAATTGAACCGTTTACAGCATTGACTTTTAAAGCAGTGTTGGGCTGTGTGATTACTGGTTTGTTTCTTAGTCAGGGTTCGAAATTCTTCCACGACTTGCTGAATACGGTTTTGTACTTTAAAAATATGCGCAAAGCTATTTACAATAAACAGGAGATTGAAAACAGCATGCTTGAATCGGGCAATGTGCTTATTGCTGACGAATTGTATGCGGGAGTGACTGCCAATCAGCGGCAGGACGATGAGGATGTAAATTTATGACCTCTACCACCTAACCCACTAAGAGACCATCCCTCTAACCCCCTAAAGGGGGAATAAGAAGAGGAATAACACCAAACGAAAAACATATGATAACAATTACAGACATGCTTCTCAGCAAGAACCGACCTTTTCGGAAGCTTGTGGCTTTAAAAGCCATCATTATTCACTGGACTGCCAACACCAACCGGGGGGCGAATGCAAGGGCTAATGCCCGTTACTTTAATTCGGACCAGTATATGACAAAAAGTAATGGTCAGAAAGTAAAAATATCGGCTTCGGCGCATTATGTAGTGGACGATAAACAAATTATCCGCTGTATACCCGACGATGAAGTGGGCTATCATGTAGGTTCAAAATCGGGCTACAAGGAACTTGTATATACCAAAATTGGTGTACCGCGTAACGGTAGCCCCAATAATTACTGCATTGGTATTGAAATGTGTGTAAATGCTGACAGTGATTTTGCAGTTACCCGACAAAATACCATAGAGCTTACAAGGTATCTTCTGAAAGAACATAAGCTAACCACAGAAAATGTATTCAGACACTTCGATATTACAGGCAAAGACTGTCCGAAAATGATGCTTGACAATACGATATGGCATAACTTTTTGGATGAAATCAACGGGCAGGAAACGGAGGAACAAATAAAACTGCGGGTAAACACTGCTATACTCAATGTAAGAACAGGCAGTGGCACCAATTACCCCATCCGACGACAACTTAAAGCGGGTGAAGTGGTGATTAAAAAGGGACAGGAAAGTGTATGGTATCAGATCGGGGATGAAGAATGGATACATTCGAGTTATGTGGTGGTGATGTAAAAGAAACAGACATTATTGATTTATAGTTAATTCTTTTTTTGCTATCTTTGTGAATCTTAAAGACTCAAATGAATAGTTTGAGTCTTTTCGTGTATACAGGGTCGGCAGAAAAACTATCTCTTAAAAAGGTTTCAGCACCGTTTCAGTAAAAATAAAAAACCTCAATAACTGTGTTATGAACACATTGTTATTGAGGTTTTCCGTACCCAGAGCCGGGATCGAACCGGCATGGAAGTGAATCCACTGGTGTTTGAGACCAGCGCGTCTACCAATTCCGCCATCTGGGCGATTGCGGGGACAAAAGTAAGTTATTTTTTTTAATCGCCCAACTTTTAAAAGCTTTTGTATCTATTTTTTTTTGAATTTAATGCTAGCTGTTTTATTATCAGGCATTAGAAAACGAAAATACTTTACTTTAAATTTGGGGTAACATATGTGTTAGCCAAAACTCAGGCTTGTGAATACAGCTTCATTGAGACACCTGCATCACAAACCAACGTGTCGGCAGGTGCTTTACGAATGATATTCATTACATAGATATCGCCTGCTGCCCCTGATATATTTACAATCTGAATGATGTACACAAACCAAAACCACTCCACAGGCAGCAGGAGATTGGCTAGGAGCAATATAAGTCCTATCAAAACAACAGGTGCCATCGCTATAAGCATATAGCTGCGTTTGTCGAAAAAGGCAGTACTGCCCGCATAGGCATACATAAGCCCTTTGAAACCAAAATAAGGTTTTACATTGCTCAGTTTTTTCATAAAAACTCCATGAACGGCTTCGTGTAGCAGAACATACAGAAAAAGAGCGACCAGGAACAATAACGGAACGAGTAGGCTATAAACAAATCCCTTCTGAAAAGCATGAAAAGGCACCAAAAAAGCAGCAGGCAACACCATGACTATTCCCAACAGCAGCGCTGCTAAATTCACAGTAAGCAGCTTTTTTATGTTGTTGAGCAAATCCACAGTCTTTATCTCCCTGTATCCTTCGGGCAATTGCGTTACATTCATGTGCGTAAAAAATCAGTGCATTTTTACAAGATGTTTCTAATACTTACCTTTCTTTTTTGCCACATAATCATTTCGTTTTCCTGCAAAAATTTCGTAGTGATTGAACCAGCAATCGAGTGTTCCATTCAGCAATTTGATACGCTCGGTGGGTTTCATTCCTATTTTATCAAGGCATTCTTCATGCGAACTAATGACCCAGCAGCTGTTGCCTGTAAATTTATATTTCATTGTAGTACCGAGTGATGCATACAATCCATACAAATCATCCGATGTAATACGTTCACCATAAGGAGGATTAGTCACCATCAAACAGTTTTCGACCGGAGCTTCGAATTCAGCTATTGGTTTACGTTGCAGTTCGATGTATTTGCCCAGACCTGCACTTTTTACATTTTGCTCTGAAATTTGGATGGCTCTCGCCGAAATATCAGATCCGTATATTTTGAAATCGAACGGTCGTTCCATGGAATCGTCATTGTAAACCTCGTCGAAAAGCTCTTTGTCAAAATCGCTCCATTTTTCGAAAGCAAATGATGATCTGTAAACGCCGGGAGCAATATTAAGTGCAATCAATCCGGCCTCGATCAACAAAGTACCCGAACCACACATAGGGTCTATAAAATTTGTTTGCCCGTTCCAACCTGCCATCAACAGCATTCCGGCAGCCAAAGCTTCGTTCAGAGGCGCTTCGTTTTGCGAAATTCGATAACCACGTTTATGTAAGGAATCTCCCGAACTATCGAGCGACAAGGTACATTGTTTTTGCGAAATATGTATATTGAACATTAAACCGGGATTGTCGAGCCGAACAGAAGGACGATTTTCGGTACGTTCTCTGAACCAGTCCACTATTGCATCCTTTACGCGGTACGAAACAAATTTGGAATGAAGAAATTCATCAGAAAAAACAGTAGCATCGATAGCAAAAGTACTGTCAACTGTCATATAATCGGTCCAGTTTACTTTTTTTACCTCCTCATAAATCTCGTCGGCAGTAGATGCCTTAAAGGTAAGAATGGGTTTCAGCACGCGCGACGCTGTACGCAAATGCATATTGGCCTTATACATCAAGGCTTTGTCGCCTGTGAAACTTACAGCCCGTTTGTGAATTTCTATATTGTTTGCACCCAAACCCACAAGCTCGGTGGCTAATACCTCTTCAAGACCCCGAAAGGTTTTAGCTATCATTTCAAATTCCATATTGTAAATTATATATATATTGTGTTTTCTGATTTTTTTAAAACAAATTATTTTCGTTGTACTAATTTAGCACCGGGTGCCACATCGCTGTCCACCCATATATTTCCGCCGATCACCGCGCCATCTCCCACTTTGATAGTACCGAGTATTGTTGAGTTGGAATATATGATCACATTGTTGCCAATGATAGGATGACGTTGAATTCCCTTGATCGGATTTCCGTTTTCGTCGAGCGGGAAACTCTTTGCACCAAGTGTAACGCCCTGATACATTTTCACATTATTACCAATGACAGCCGTTTCTCCAATGACAACACCAGTGCCGTGATCAATTGTAAAGTATTCGCCTATCGTAGCTCCGGGGTGAATATCAATACCTGTTTCCGAATGTGCCATCTCTGTTATGATACGAGGAATAAGCGGCACATTAAGCTTAAGCAACGCGTTGGCAATGCGGTAGTTGCTTATGGCACGAATACTCGGATAGCAGAAAATGACTTCGCCAAAACTTTTAGCTGCCGGATCGCCGTTGAATGCAGCAATTACATCTGTGTGTAGTTTGACGCGAATGGCAGGAAGCTGACTTATAAACTGCATTGCCTTTTCGCTGGCATCGCACTCCATTATCCGACAAGCATTTTCGTCGACAGCAGAAGCATCGAAACAAATACCTGCTTTGATTTGATTGGACAACAAGAGTTGTAGTTTTTCAACATTCACACCAATGTGATAAATCATTGATTTACTGTTGACAGTAGCATTGCCGAAATAGCCGGGAAAAAGAATTGAACGGATCAACTGCACTATCTCGCCGAGCACATCCACTGAAGGCATAGGGTGGTTCTGATTTTGCTGATGGCAAATTGCTTTAAAACTATCGGTATCCGATAGTTTTTTAATTGTATCTAAAAGTTTCTTTTCCATACTCTTATCTGGTTTCAAAATATTTTTCGACAGCTTTTATAGCATTCTCTATTCTCATCTCACCTTTACCCGTGACGATGGCGTATGGTTTTCCTGTTTTTTCAATTTCTGTTTTATACAAATCGAAAAAAAACTGACGGTCGTCACCGTGTTCACGCACCGGATCGGGCATCCATTCCAAATCGTGATAACACAAAAGATAAAAATCAAAATAATTTTTATTGAGCTGCGCTGTCACCAACTCAGGAACTTTGCCAAAACAATACTCAAACCATACTTTTGTGATGATCAGATCGGTATCGAAAAAAACAAAACCGGGTGAATTTTCTTTTTCGAATCTGTTCTGCTCTAGTATTTGTTGTTCGGCAATCACACAAACATCTTCGTAGGTATATCTTCTATCGAGCTTTTCAATATATTCACGTGCAAACTCAGGCATCCACTCTCCGATAAAATGCTGAGCCAATTGCTTAGCTATTTCTGTTTTTCCAGTCGATTCGGGGCCTGATATGGCTATTTTAAACATGAATAAGTATGGTCTGTAGATTTGCATGCCACAATTTAATAGTAGCAACTATGAATAAATACCGTATATTTGTTGGTTCTTTGTTGTCTTTTTTTTCTGTATGAACAAAAAAAATTATCTTTGAAAAAAAAACAATGCGCAAATTTACGACAATTATTCTGCTTTTCTGCTTTATTTCGACGATATGTAACACAATTACTGCACAAACCACCGATTATGAAATTCTAAAATCATTGAACGAGTCCTCCGGTGGTTTACGGAATTACTCAGAATTTATATCCAATTCTACAAAAATAACCTCAGTTGCCATACCTGTTGTCATGGGATCTGTTGCTTTGTTAAAGAAGGATGATGCATTGCTCCGGGATGCCATTTATATAGGTGTTTCGATGGGAGTAAACACAGTGCTTACTTACGGACTGAAATACAGTGTGGATCGCGAACGTCCTTACATCACTCATCCTGACCTGAATGTTGATCCTGCATTTTACGAATCATCAGCATCCTTTCCTTCGGGACACACTTCGTTGGCATTTTCAGTAGCTACTTCACTGAGCCTTGCCCACCCAAAATGGTATGTGATAGCCCCGGCCTACCTGTGGGCCGGCTCGGTTGGATATTCCCGATTGAATTTGGGCGTCCATTATCCTAGTGATGTGCTGGCAGGCGCTGTGCTGGGAGCCGGGAGCGCCTACCTTACCTACAAAGCAAATGAATGGTACAGAAAAAAGCAGGCCAAAAAGAAACTTATAAACACAAATGCCTTCCTCATCGACAATCAGCAGCAGTAGTATTGCTTTGTCCGCAACAGTAGAAAAAATAGCCATCAACACAATTTTCAGTTTCTAGTACCCGCATAAAAGCAAAGAATTGAATGTTCCTTCATTGCTGGCATTTTCCATTCTCTAAAAATTACAGCGTCATTTTTACTTCCCGGTCAATTTTATCATCACATTTTCAAACGCTTACTATTTAAATAAGGAGACATTTTTCTTACAACCATTTTTCGACGAGATATGTCAAGGTCGGAGAATTTAAATATTGTAATTTTGCAAGATCAAACCAATCATATGTTTCTGATGCGCCAAATAATCGTTTTCATCGTCTTGTGTTTTCTTTTTAGTTCCTGCGAAACCAGCACGAAAGAGGATATTAATGTACAACTCAACATTGCTGCTTCAGACACAACCAGGACACCCATTACCGATAGTTTAAGTATCGGTGAAAAGAAGGCGTCATCTGGTAAAACTGATAAAAATGTACGCCTTAAACTTATAGTTTCTAAAGAAAATCAAGAGCTTAAACTGGCGCTTATCATGTCGTGTTTATTTATACTCTTATTTTTCGGTTTTCTGATTCTTTTCCGTTATTACAAGAAAAGAAAAGTTGAAAATGAAAAAATAAAACAAGAAATCATTCGTAAAGAACATAAGATAAAAAACTTGATAAAAGAACTGTCGGATTTAACGCAGAAAAATGACTTAGATTCTGCTTCAACTCCTGACATCGTTTCCGCGAAAGAAAAGCTACTTGCTGAAGCTTTGATCAATTCGGATAGAGTGTTCCGTAAAGCAAGGTTAATGAAAGAACAAAGCAACGAGCTGAAAAACACAATCAGACTGGAAGAAATTGACTGGGATAACTTTGTAAGATCTACAGACCTTGTTTTCAACTGCTTTGTGGAAAATCTGAGGTCTACTTACCCGGATTTAAGCGATTGGGATGTTCGCATTTGCTGTTTGGTAAAACATAAATTCTCACAAAAAATTATTGCTCAACTCATCGGGATTGAATTAAAATCGTTCCAGAAACGAAGAACCCGGATTATGCAAGACAAAATGAAGCTGAAAGGGGATAGAGTGAGTTTTGAAGATTTAATTGAAAATGAATTGTAAAATTATTTAAAATAATCATTTATGAAACGTATTATCTTGCTTTTTGTATTTTTCATCCTGTTGCAAATGTCGCATTCTCAGAAAATTGTAGTAAACGATAACGATATTAAACTTGTTTTTGAGGAAATAAAACAGGCAACAAAACTACATTACGATTTATGGAATAAAGATATCTATGGCGAAATTTTACTTGTAAATCCCGTGACCAGAGAAATTTATGCTAATATGGCAGATGCCGATGGCTATCTGAAAAATGACAATGGAATTTATAAAGCTATATTGCCAAAAGAAATTAATTTTGCCAACACTTCCATCGAGTGGAAAGGGATGCACTGGGCAATGATTATGCTTCCATTACCTGAAAATAAATTCACCAAAACAGACTTGCTAGCGCACGAACTTTTTCATCGTTCGCAACTTTCGTTAGGTTTTAAGTTCGATTTTGTCGACAACGAACATCTGGATCTGAAAATGGGGAGAGTGTATTTCCGATTGGAAATGGAAGCTCTAAAAAAGGCCGTTTTATCAACTACAACAAGAGAGAAAAAAAGAAATCTGGCCAATGCACTTATTTTCAGAAAATTCAGAAACAGCATATATGCTTCTTCGGCTATTTCCGAGAATATATTGGAATTAAATGAAGGTCTTGCCGAATATACCGGACAAACAATAAGTGGAAGAAATTTTGAACAAAGAAGAGAATACATGATAAGCAGAATGAATGCGTTTATGAACAACCCAACTTATGTCCGTTCATTCGCTTACATCACCACGCCAATGTATGGATGGCTTCTTTCCGAAAATAAAAAATACTGGAATAAAGACATTACAATGAGTTCAAATCTGACCGATTATTTTATTAAATCATTCGGGATCAACATTCCTGCTAATTTACAGAGTATAATTGAAACTATTTCACAACAATACGATGGGGAAACAATAATGAAAGAAGAAACAGTCAGGGCTGAAGAAAACGCTAAAATAGTTGCTGCCTTTACAACCAAATTCATTACGCAAAATCATATCAATATCCAATTGGAACAAATGAATTTCGCATTCAATCCGGAGAATATTATCCCATTAGAAGACAAAGGTACTGTTTATCCCAATATCAGGCTGACAGATGTGTGGGGAGTTCTAACTGTGAACGGTGGCGGTGCTTTAATAAGCAAAAACTGGAAAATTGTAACAATATCTAAACCTGTCAAAGTGGAAGGTAATTTGATTTCGGGCGAGGGTTGGAATTTAGAGCTCACAGACGTATATCAACTTTCGGAGGGCGAAAACGGAAATTATTTCCTTGTCAGAAAATAAACTAACCCATGCTTACTCTATAGTAAAGATAAACAGAAGTCTTTAGCCTAAAAAAAAAGATTCCTGTTTATCTTTATATTCCGATTTCAAAAGTCAATAACTAATTACATTGGCCATTTCAGCCGGCAGTATCCTCGTCTTCAATAGGTTTCACGAGCATAATTTTCAGCCAAACCAAACCAATTATGGCTGCGATGACCGATCCTACCAATATTGAAATTTTAGCATTATTGGCCATATCCACATCGGTATAAGCGAGCAATGTTATAAAAATAGACATTGTAAAACCGATGCCTCCCAAAAAGCCAACACCTATAATATTTCCCCACTTCAGTTCGGTGGGCAATTTTGATAATTTAAATTTCACAGCAAGGTACGAGAAGAGCGAAATACCCAGGGGTTTACCAATGACAAGTCCGGCAATGATTCCAAGACTTCCCATTTCGAGCAATCCATCCTGCCAACCACTTTTAATAACGATACCGGTATTGGCAACTGCAAAAAGTGGCAATATGAAAAAGGCAACAGGCTTATGTATAAAATGTTGAATTTTATATGAAGGCGATTTGTCGATAGATTTACCAAAAGGAATGGCAAAAGCAAGCAACACACCGGTAATGGTAGCATGAACCCCCGAATGCAACATAAAATACCACATCAATATTCCTCCAATGAGGTATGGAATCATATTGCAAACTTTCAGGCGGTTCAGCAAAATGAGTACAGCATAAATTCCTAACGCAATCATCAGATTTGAAAGCGAAATGGATGCTGAATAAAAAATGGCAATTACCACTATGGCGCCCAAATCGTCAATCACAGCCAAAGCAATAAGGAAAACCTTCAATGATGCAGGTACTTTATTCCCCAGCAAAGATAAAATTCCAATGGCAAATGCAATGTCGGTGGCCATAGGTATTCCAGTTCCCGACTGAGTAGGCAAACCATAATTCAGTAGCATAAAAATTCCTGCCGGCACAAGCATTCCTCCCAGGGCGGCAATGATAGGCAAAGATGCGTTGCGTATGTCGGACAATTCACCTTCATAAATCTCCCGTTCGAGTTCCAATCCTATAAGCAGAAAGAATATCGTCATCAGTCCATCATTGATCCAATGAGTGATCGAATGTCCTCCCCAATCGGTAGCCCAGAACTCAGTATATGAGCCCTGCCACTGTGAGTTGGCAAGAATCAGCGAAAGAGCAGTAGCAAAGATAAGGATAAGGCCACCGGCCTTTTCACTGTCGAAAAACTCTTTGAATAACTTTGTTAACCTCATGATTTAATTAATGTTTGTAATATTTTTCAGAACAGATGGAATCTAAATATAATTTAGAAACACGGTGGAATATAAATTGTTTTATCAGCTTAAAAAAAACAGAAACCTTACGAAATCAGGTTTCTGTTTTTTTTTGAAAATTACATTTTCTGACAGTGCCTGTCAGGTCATTTTCAACTTTCTTATTTTCTTGAATTTATCTCTTCCTGTGTTTTTACCCTTAGACCCGGCTGTTCTTTAGCAATTTGGCGTAATATTTCTTCAGAATAACCGGCACGAATAATTCCGGGTGGGATATGGAATTCGTTTTGGAGGAATTTTCCATCTTTTTCCTTTTTTATATTCCCATCCATATATTTCACTAAAAGATACTCTCCGAGTTTCTTCCACGCAGCAGTTGAATTTTCGGCCTGAGTAAGACTGAAATTGGTTAAAAACGCACGTGCTTCGGTTTCGGTCATATTTACAGTGGTTTTATCTACAGCAGGAACCAAAGCGTTAAAATCAGTTTCCCAATGTGCCTGTACTTTTTTGATATCGGGCATCATAAAGGAGTATTTCCCGTAAGCATAATTGGCAACACCGTTGTAAATCCAAAAGGCAGAAGTGGAAGAATATTCAAGCAAATTACCATTTTTCTCATTATAACATTCAGGGATTGAATCGATACCACAATACATGGGCACATAGATATTGCTTGCAGCATCATCAACGCCAAACCACAAAATACCACCGATATAATCGGGTAGCCAATTGCGCATTTGAGCCACAAAAGTAAAACCGGTTTGTTGCGTAGCCACAGGACGTTCGTGCATATATTCAATGCTATCTACTTTGAACACAAGTGGACTATGGCGCAGTTTACTCCCAAAAGGCGCGGCAGCAACTCCTTTAGTCATATCAAACTCAGTTCCTTCGTACTGATTGCGCATGTACTCCTTAACGTTTTGAGCACTGATTTTGAAAGCTGGTTTTATCCACAACGGCATACGTTCGGCAGTTTCACCTTTAACGTAAGTGATGTACTTTTCCATTTCAGGATTTACCTGACGGAAAAAGCTCCATACACGCGCTTCGCAAATACGAAGTGCACTATAATCGAGAGGAGCATAAGTATCGGAAAAGCTGAATTCTGAATTTTTACCTTTGAAATAACCTTTTTCGCGCGCAAAAGCAATTACATCTTCAGAGTAGAGACAATTATTTTTATCGTCGAACGGAAAAGTGGTGATACGCGCCTGATTGGCATGCCCTGAAACACAGTCGTCAGGGATGCGTTGTGCTACCCATACAGCACCCTTATTGCCGGGGCCTTTTCCTATCATTTCAAGTATCCAAACTTCATTCGGATCGGCAATTGAAAAAGATTCACCTGAGCTATAGTAGCCATATTCGGCCACCAAATCAGTCATCACTTTTATTGCTTCGCGCGCATTTCTGGCACGCTGCAAAGTGATGTACATCAAGCTTCCATAATCAATGATGGCAGTAGTATCAATCAATTCTTCGCGACCACCAAAAGTAGTTTCGCCAATACTCAACTGGTGCTCATTCATATTTCCGATCACAGAATAGGTTTGCGCTACCTGTTTAATTTTACCGAGGTATTTACCTGTATCCCATTCGGATACATCAAGCATTGCCCCTTCGGAATAAGTGGCAGCAGGATAATGATATAATGCTCCGAACAAAAAATAGGAATCGGCAGAATAGCTAATAAGCGTTGAGCCATCAACAGTTGCATTTTTTCCTACTAAAAAATTTGTACACGAAAACGCTACCGTCCAGCTCAACAAAAACAAAGAAACCAATAGAAATCTTTTTATCATTGTATGTATATATTTATATTTTTATAGCTTACAAAGATAATCGAAAAAAATCACAACGCAAAACATATAATTTTGATTTATAAACACATGCAATTAATATTTTATAAAATCCGAAATCACCAAAAAGATATTCAGACATTTGTAAACGGCAAAAAATAAAAATCAATTCGGGAAGCCGCATAACCTTGCTTGTGATTTCGATTGACTTTCAGATAATTTAACTTTTCCAGTAGAAATCTGAAAAATTCCCAACATCCATCGTCTTATGACTGATGTAAAAGTCAAATTTCCGATTAATTAACTTCATGATTCAAAATACTATTCGAAGATTGAACCTTTTCTATCTCAATTTTATTTACTTTTGTAGTCGATTTATTATTAAAACCAAAACAGCATGACATTTCTGACTTTATCTTTACTTTTGAGCAGTTCATATATTTCAACTCCAAAATTGCCGGAGCAAACCACTGACTCGGTAAAATTGAACGAACTAACTGTTTTCAGTTTTGCCACCAACCATTTGTCGTTGCCCTATGTTTCCACCGATAAGAAAACAATTGAAACGAATGATTTTGTAACGCCGGCAGATGCTTTGCACAATCAAACAGGCCTGTGGGTTTCGCGCGACGGTACATGGGCTACATCGCTGAATGTAAGAGGAATGTCTGAACAACGACTTCTCTTTCTGTCCGATGAAGACCGCATTCAGTCAGCCACCGATATTGCCGGTGTTCTGTCGACTGTTGACATGAACAGTCTCGAAAAAATTGAAGTTGTAAAAGGAGCCAGTTCAGTGCTGTATGGAACAGGTGCCATGGGTGGAATCGTCAATTTTATTTCCGAACGCCCCGGCTATTCGGACATATTTAAGACCTCTGGAAAGATAAGTTCCGGATACCACGCGGTAAATAAACTCCAGACAAATGCTGCTACCGTTAATTTCACCGATAAAATATGGTACATTACGCTGAACGGAAGTTATCGAACTGCCGACAACACAAAAACGCCTGAAGGAGAATTAATAAACAGTCAGTTCAACGACGCTTCGTGGGGATTGAAAGGAGGAATGAAATATGGCGACAAGCAGGAATTACTTGTGAGCTACAACCATTTCCAGGCATGGAATGTGGGAATTCCGGGAAGCAACTCATTTCCTGCAACAGCGACAGCAAGATATTCGGCCATCAAAAGAAATCAGCTGAGTGCTGAATATATTTTCACAGATATTTCCAAGTTGATCAAAGAATTACGCATTAAAGCTTATACACAAAACATTAGCCGCGACGTAGAACTAAAACCCAATGCTGCGAACCTTACGCTGCCAGCAAGCTTAAACACAACATCGGGAATTAAGGCCACTTCGAATCTTTATTTCAACAACTACAACACTGTTACGCTCGGCGTCGAAGGTTGGTTGCGCGATTCGGAAACCGGGCGCATGAAAATAAACATGGGCGCCGACACTACTGTAATTGGTGAAATACCAACGCCTGCGTCTCAAATGATGGATCTAGGCATTTTTGCTCTTTATAAAAAAATAATCGACCCTCGTCACTTACAGTTGAATGCCGGCTTCAGGCTCGACTATGTACGCACTGAAAACGATTCAGCCTTCAATCGTATTTTTAATTATAAAATAATTGATGGTGTAAAAGTAGATATCCCTTTCGCAAAAGATATTCTGTTCTATCCGGGCGTTAATCATAACATTTCTTATTCTGCACATGTTGATATGGAATACAGTCCGGCGAAAAATCAGAAAATTATTTTATCGCTGGCCAATGCGTACAGAGTAGCGTCTATCGAAGAGCGATTTAAATACATCGACCTTGGCAATGGCATCCACAAAGGAAACCCAAATTTAAAATCGGAACAAGGTTGGTTTTCGAATCTACGTTACACTTTTGCAAAAAAAAGAATGCTTATAAAAGCTGATGTTTTTGCCAACTATCTTTTCGACCTCATTGCCGAAGAAAGAACTTCTGCAACATCGAATGTATACGAATATAAAAACATTGATCAGGCGTTGTTTGCCGGTGTTGAAATTGAGTTTAACACCATCGTAACAAACCGACTGAGATTCAGTACCAATGCAAGTTATGTATACACACAAGATGTAAAAGCCAACTCTCCGCTTCCGATGATTCCACCGGCTCACGGCATGGCAAGTCTCAGCTACAGTGCCGGCAACGTGCTCGAGACTTCTCTTCAAATGGAATGGGCAGCTACTCAGCATGAACTTGCGGCTAACGAAACTGCAACAGAAGGGTATGTGGTTTTTAATTACAGAATTAATTCAATGCCTGTTTATGTGAAAAATATTTATTTACAGGCATTTGCCGGTATCGACAACATACTGGACAAAGCTTACAAAAACCACCTTTTTAATAATCGTGGCCTAAACTTTTACGAACCCGGACGCAATGTATTTGTAAAAATTAAATTAGGTTGGTAATATTTATCACGCTTGAAAACGCTATTACATATGCTTACACTCGATCAACTTCAACTACTTAGCAAAAACACCCTGATGGAACATTTGGGCATCGAATACATCGAGCTGAGCGAAGGACGCGTTGTGGCTAAAATGCCTGTCGATGAGCGTACTTTTCAGCCAATGAAACGTTTGCATGGCGGCGCCACCATGGCTTTGGCCGAATCGGTAGGAAGTGCCGGGTCAGTAGCACTGATTGACCCAACTCACTATGCCGTTTTAGGTGTCGAGATCAGTGGAAGCCATGTGGCAACCACCCTCGAGCCTGAAGTTTTCGGCATTGGAACCATTGTACATCGTGGAAAAACTCAACATGTTTGGGAAATCCGTGTTGAAGATAAAACAGGGAAACTCATTTCGATTTGCAGGCTAACGAACCGCATTGTTCCTATTCATTCAGGCAAATAAAAAATGACTTTCGACAAAGAATCATACGCTGCACTTTATAAATTGCAAACGGTTTGTTTGCAACAAAATATTCCGTTCGTATCCTATCGTTTACCGCTCAACCGCGAGATTATCACTGTTGTACAGCACCATTCGATGCCTGAACGACTGGAATCGTTGAATGATTTGCACGAAAAAACAGGTTTTGTGGTTTCGCCGTTTACTGAATCACCCGCACATGGTACTTTCTTTCTGCAACCCGACTGCGTGTTTTTTTCGAATGATATTGCAGATATTTATATCGATAAACTGGCAGCCAACAACCGCTTTATTAAGCTTGAGAAAACTAAAAACACAATAAAAACTACGCCTTCTGAAGAATTTATTGGTAACGTAAATAATGCCGTTTCGGCCATGAAGGCTAATGAATTTCAGAAAGTAGTGTTATCAAAAGTACGCGTTGAACAATTACCTGACGGCTTTCATCCTGAAGAATTTTTTCTGAAACTTTGCCATAAGTATCCGCATGCTTTTGTGTACATCATGCAGCTTCCTGAAGTGGGTTGCTGGATAGGTGCAACACCCGAACCACTGCTTACGATAGAAAACGGAAGCGTAAAAACCGTTTCGCTGGCCGGCACACAAGTGGCCACAGAACTGGAAACCGAAGATTACCGATGGAGCAGTAAAGAAATTGAAGAACAGGGAATTGTAACAAATTTTGTGGAACTAACACTTCGCTCACTACAAATTTCGAACACCACCAAAACTGGTCCCGAAAACTATCGGGCCGCCAACCTCATTCACCTGAAAACTTCTTTCGAATTTCCAGAGTCAGATGTAAAAAACCGGTTCAGCAATCTCCTGAAAGCCCTTCACCCTACCCCTTCGGTGGGTGGACTACCAAAAAATGAAGCGCGTGACTTCATTCTCTCCAAAGAACAACACGACCGTAGCTACTACACCGGCTTTCTCGGCCCTGTGAATATCAACGAAAAAAGTGATGTCTTTGTAAACTTACGCTGTCTACAATTGTTTGATAATAACTTTGTGCTGTACAGCGGAGCCGGAATTACTTCATCCTCCGTTGCCGAAAGAGAATGGGAAGAAACCGACAATAAAATGCTGACGTTGATGAATGTAATGAAAAAGGTCTAAATATTCAAAAAACGACAAAATCGTCACTTGGCTGACGATTTAAGCGACAAATTCGTCAACTGTTTGACATTTTTAGTATATTTGCAGAAATTTAAAGTTATATGACCACAATTAAAAGACTAATTACTGCAAAGATCACTCAAAAGTTGATTCCAAACAAAGTTATTTTGCTATTTGGAGCACGAAGAGTAGGGAAAACTATTTTGATGCGTCAGATAATTGATAATTTTCCTGGTAAAAGCCTAGTGCTTAATGGTGAAGATTCAACTACGTTGTCGATACTTGAGCAACAATCAATTTCAAATTATAAACAGCTACTCAATCATGTGGATTTATTAGCTATTGATGAAGCTCAAAATATACCTGACATAGGAAAAAAGCTCAAACTTATTATTGATGAAATTCCTGGCATTCATATCCTTGCGAGCGGTTCTTCTTCGTTCGATTTGTTGAATAAAACAGGAGAACCTCTAGTAGGGCGAAGTTCTTCTTTTATGCTATTTCCATTCAGTCAATCTGAACTGTCTGAAACTGAGAACATGCTTGATACACTCGGGAATTTAGAAACAAGATTAGTTTACGGAGCATATCCGGAGGTAGTATTAATGACTAATAATGAAGAGCGGAAAGATTACTTGCGAGATGTGGTTAATGCTTATTTACTCAAAGACATATTATCCATTGATGGATTAAAAAATGCAGGAAAAATGAAGGATTTACTTCGTTTAATTGCCTTCCAGATGGGGAATGAAGTTTCGTATGACGAGCTTGGACGACAACTTGGCATGAGTAAAAATACAGTAGAAAAATACCTGGATTTACTGGCAAAAGTTTTTGTAATATACAGACTTGGTGCATTTTCGACCAATCAACGCAATGAGGTTTCGAAAGCCGGAAAGTGGTACTTCTACGACAATGGAATTAGAAATTCAATTATTGGAAATTTCAATCCCATAGCATTAAGACAAGACATAGGACAACTTTGGGAAGCTTACTTAATAGGAGAACGAATTAAACAAAATCATTATCTCAAACTAAATAAAGAATTCTATTTTTGGAGAGTTTACAGAGGAAAAGAAATTGACTTGATTGAAGTGAATGAAAATTTTATAAATGCTTTTGAGTTTAAATGGGGTGATAAGGTTCCGAAAGTTCCGATTGCTTTTGCCAACAATTATGCAAACGCCAACTACAATGTAGTTAACAAAAAAAACTATCTGGATTTTATTTTGTTGGAAAAATAGATAACGAAACTCAAATTACATCTATCAACACACTTTTTCAACTTTTATTAAATAGTAAATGTCAAATAAAGAATATCATTTCCGACAAGGAATCAAAAACATACCCGAAATTTGCGCTCAACATGGCGTTCGTAAAGTTGTAATTGCACCCGGCTCGCGCAATGCTCCGCTGATTTTTGCATTTACGGCTCAACCCGACATGGAATGTTTGAGTATTACCGACGAGCGTTCGGCTGCCTATTTTGCATTGGGCATGGCGCAACAAAGTGGCGAAGCAGTAGCAATTGTCTGCACTTCGGGAACGGCTGTACTTAATTTTGCGCCGGCCATTGCCGAAGCCTATTATCAAAATTTGCCTTTGCTCGTTTTCACCGCCGACCGTCCCGTCGAGCTTATTGATCAGGCTGATGGACAAACACTTCGACAAACTAATATTTTTGCCAACTACATAAAAGCAAGTTTCGGATTGCCTGTAGAAACAGTTATAGATGCTGATTTGCAATTTTCCGATCGCCAGATTTCACAGGCCATCGATACAGCTGTTTCGTATCCGCAAGGCCCGGTGCATATCAACATTCCTTTGCGCGAACCGATTTACACAGCCATTCCCGAACATCACAGCAACCCGAAAATAATTAAAACACTCGCTGCTTCGCAAAAATTGAACAACGAAAGTCTGTCAACTTTACAAAACAGCTGGCTCAAACACAAACGCAAATTAGTCGTTTTCGGCGTTTTCACTAAAAATTCATGTCTCAACGAATTGGCTCAACAGCTCGCCAGAGAGCCGGATGTAGTGGTTATTGCTGAAAATTTATCGAATATAGCAGGCGAAAACATTATTACACAACCTGAGTCCTTGTTTTCGCGCATAAATTCGCTTGAAAACAATGACTCCTTTGCACCGGATTTACTGATTACCATTGGGCATTCTGTTATCTGCAAGCAATTAAAAATATATCTCCGCAATCATCAACCTGCGGAACAATGGCAAATCGAATCGTCAATGCCTTATATTGATACATATAAAAGTTTGACAAAAGTTATTCCCGGTTATGCAACCGACAGTGTCGGCCAGATGCCTTTGGGTAAAACCTTAAGCAACTTTTTGGATATTTATCAGCAGGAAATGAGTGAAATTTCAACGCTGCACAAGGAATTTGTAAAAGACGCACCAATTTCTGACATGGCTGTAACTATAGAATTACTCAGCCAAATTCCCGCTCAAACCGTATTGCATTTAGCCAACAGCACCTCGGTACGCTGGACGCAGCTTTTCCCGGCACGAGCAGATTTGACTTATATTTGTAATCGTGGGACTTCAGGTATCGACGGCAGCATGTCGACAGCGGCCGGTTACGCCTATGCATCCAAACAACCAACCGTTTTTCTGACAGGCGATTTGTCCTTCGTTTACGATTCAAATGCTCTTTGGAACAATTATATCGGCAATCAGCTGAAAATTATTGTTATGAATAATAACGGAGGAAATATTTTCCGATTTATCGGCGACAAAAAACTAATGGAGAATAGTTTGGAATTTTTCACTAC
>Ga0209373_10000709_pt1 | contig 47816 bp, 43 predicted proteins | sample Higcelweek5metaG_FD_187173 | JGI IMG/M metagenome (GOLD analysis project Ga0209373, IMG submission 187173) | Freshwater pond sediment microbial communities from the University of Edinburgh, under environmental carbon perturbations - High... | ecosystem: Environmental > Aquatic > Freshwater >... | reverse complement strand
GCCGCTCTGCTGTTGGGCCATTTGCACAGCGCCGGATGGCACCAGCGGCTTTACCCCCATGCTGCCGCGATGCATGGCGGTGGCGCGGTAATCGGCCAGGGTCTTGCCCTTGGCCTGACCCTCCTTGTAGGTGCCACCATTGCCCGCCGGCTTTTCCTGTTGCTGTGCCATGGCCGCCACGACGGCATTGCCACCCACATCGGGCGCTCCCGGGGCGGGCAGACCGGCCATGATGGCGGATGCGCCCAGCCCGGAAGCAGCCATGGCGGCGGCAGAGGCGCCGGGCATGGTTTGCAGCCCCTTCAATTGCTGGGCATTGCCAATGCCGCCCACCGCCTTGGCGGGGTTGGTGGCGCTGCCGCCCTGGCCGCCGGCCATCAGCCGTTCCAGGGCGGCGGCCTGTCCCCCGCTCAGTTCCTGCACCGGCGGGCTGACCGCCTTTTGCGGCATTTCCGGTGCACTGGCCGCCTTTTGCGGGCGCGGGGCGGTGACGGTCAGCGGGTCATCCTCGGCGGGATTGGCAGGCGCGCTCTCGGCTTTTCCATCCCCATCAATACCCAGCCAGCCGGTGACGTTGCCCACCACATCCTTGCCCGTCTCTTTCTCCACCACGGCGTCGGCGGCAGCGGCGACCAACCCAATGGGGCCGAAGAACAGGGCACCGCCGGCCAGTTTGGCCGGGGTTTTGATCGTGTCGCCGGTAACGGCCTGGTAGATTTTGTTGACGATGGGGATGTGCTGCAGCGGGTTGACGACATCCAGCACGTCCCAAAAGGACATGCCCTCCTCGTCCGCCGCCTTTTGCGGCGTCGGGGTGCCGGCAGCATCCGCCCGCGCAGATTGCTGCGTGGTGCGGATATGATCCATATGGATGCTGCTCGGCGGCATGGGCGGTCCCCCTGGTTTCACCTGCAACAATGCAGGGATTGTGCCAAGGGTTCCTTCTAATAGAATCAATGACTTGGATTGGATTAAATCATCACCCGGCGGTTTTTGCCGGGTGATGGCATCAAAACAGATGGCCGGATTTTTCCGCCTTGGTCTTCAGATAGGCCTCGTTGTGGCCATTGCTGGGGAAGATGTGGGGCACACGTTCCGTCACCGCCACCCCCCAGCGGGTCAGCTGGGCGATCTTGTCCGGATTGTTGGTCATCAGCCGCACCTGGGTGAAGCCCAACTGTTTCAGCATGCTGGCGGCGGGCAGATAGACACGTTCATCGGCATCGAAGCCCAGCACCGTATTGGCATCCACCGTATCCAGCCCGCCATCCTGCAGGCGATAGGCGCGCAGCTTGTTCATCAGCCCGATGCCGCGCCCTTCCTGGGCCAGATACAGCACGATGCCGCTGCCGGCCTGCGACACTTCCCGGATGGCCCCGCGCAGTTGCGGGCCGCAGTCGCAGCGCAGCGATCCCAGCAGGTCGCCGGTGAAACATTCCGAATGCAGCCGCGCCAGCACCGGCTGACCCGGCACCGGGTCGCCGATGATGATGGCCAGGTGCTCCGGCCCGCCATCGCTGGGCCGGAAAGCGACCAGACGGGTACGTTCGGCATCTTCCAGCGGCACAGCGGCGTCGGCCACCCGTGCCAGCGACCGGGCGGAGCGGCGCTGATAGTCCAGAATATCCGCAGCCCCGGCGGACAACAGGTCATGCCGGCGGGCAAAGCTGCCGGCATCGCCACCGCCGCGCTGGCCGGGCAGGGGGGCTGCCACCATTGCGGGCAGCAGGCGGGCCAGCTTGGCCAGCATCACGGCCGCCGCTTCCACCCCGTCGGCACTGTCCAGGCTGCGCCATGCCGCGCGCTGGGCCAGATCGGCGGGCGCGGGCCAGCGCGGGCGCGGACGGGTAGGGTCGGCCAGATCCCGGGCCAGATCGGCGGTCAGCCCGGCGGGCGGCGACAGCAGCACCGGGCGGTCAACCGCCACATCCAGGCCCAGGGCCCGGCCACGCTGACCGGTGACCAGCAAGGCGGGTGCCCCGCCAACCATGGCGGTCAGCCGGTTCAGGGCATCGGTGCTGACCGCCTCCGCCGCCATCGCCAGCAGGCCCCCGCCGGTCCCATCGGTCACCAGCACGGGTTCACCCCGGCGCAAATCAGACAGGGCGCGATCCACCCGGCGCTGGGCCAGCCGGTCCGGTGAGTGGGTAAGGTCTTCGGGGCTAAGTTCCAGAACCATGCGATCCATTATTCTTGTCCATTGGCGCGGCGGCCATGGCGTATCAGCCAAACCGTATCGGCCGCAAAGGAGAAAAGCAAAAGGGCAAAGGCTGCACCTGTGGCAACGCTGGTCAGCGGGCTTTCGATCCACGGGGTGGCGGCCGCCGCTAGCGTGGCCACCTGTGCCACGCAGATCAGCCGCCGGCGCTGGCTGGGTGGCAGGGGGGCTGCCAGCACAGGCCAGAGCTTGCCCGCCAGGATGAACAGGGGCCGCAACAGACCCAACCCCAGCACCCACGGCCCCGCCTCACCCGACAGGTGCAGCAGCAGACAGAGCAGCAGGATCAGCAACGCATCCAGTTCCATGTCGAACCGCGCGCCATAGGGGCTGGCAAGGCCCCGTCGCCGCGCCACCCAACCATCCACACCATCCAGCGCCAGCGCCGTGATGGCGATCACCGCCACCGCCCATGCCTGCGCATCGCCCAGCGCACCCGCCAACGGCAGGGCGCCGCCGACCAGGGCGATCAGCCCGCCGCGCAACAGGGTGATGCGGTTGGCCGCCCCCCAGCGGGCATGGATTACGTGACGGGGCAGATCCAGCCAGGACAAGGCTGCCACCGGCAGGAACCACAGGGCGGCACTGGCGGCGTACCAGCCGGGCAGGGAAAGTAACTTGGCCAACCCGGCGCCCGCCAGCGCCACCATCGGCAAGGCTGCCAGCAGGTGCAATGCCAGTTCCAACCGCAGGTCGGACAAGCGGCGGGCCGGATCGGGTGGCAGAGCGGTGGCGCTTTGCAGAAGGCTGGGGTTGGACAATGTCATAGGCTGAAAAGTTGGCGGTTTTGGCGATTTGACAAGGGCTTTCCTGCCGGGTGGCCGGCAAAGCGTGTTATGGAACCAGGACGCGGCCATTATTCAGCAGGGATGATGCAACCAACGACGCCCATCGCCGCCACTGCCTTCTGGGTGCTGTCACCCGGTCGGGGGGCGCTGTGCCGCCAGGAACTGCCGGCGCCGGGCCCAGGCCAAGTGCTGGTGCGGGCACTGTGCAGCGGCATCAGCCGGGGTACGGAGTGCCTGGTTTTCCGGGGCGGGGTGCCGCCGGAACTGGCCGATGCCATGGCCTGCCCGATGCAGGAAGGCGGCTTTCCCGGCCCGGTGAAATATGGCTATGCCCTGGTGGGTGTGGTGGAGGCGGGGCCGGGCCGGCTGATCGGCAAACGGGTTTTCGCCCTGCATCCACATCAGGATATCTGCCTGATCAATGCCGATGCCTGCAGGCCCGTGCCGTCGGCGGTGCCCGACCGCCGCGCCGTGCTGGCCGCCAATATGGAAACGGCGCTGAACATCCTGTGGGATGGCGGGGCCGGGCCCGGCCAGCGCATCGCCATTGTCGGGGCCGGCATTGTCGGCTGTCTGGTGGCACGGCTGGCTGCCCGCCTGCCGGGGGTGGAACTGACCCTGGTGGATATCGATGCCGCCCGTGCCGATATCGCCGCCCATCTGGGTGCCGGTTTCGCCCTGCCGGGCGACTGCCAGCCCCTGGCCGGCACGTGCGATCTGGTGATCCATTGCAGCGCCAGCGCCGAGGGGCTGGCCACCGCGTTGGCGCTGGCCGGCACGGAGGCGACGGTGGTGGAGGCATCCTGGTACGGCAACCAGCCGGTGATGGCTCCCCTGGGCGGGGTTTTTCATCCCCGTCGATTGCGGCTTGTCTCCTCGCAGGTCGGGATGGTTGCAAATTCCCAGCGCCCGCGCTGGAACCATGCCAGAAGGCTGGACAAGGCCTTGCAATTACTGGACGATCCGGGGCTGGACAGGCTGCTGGGGCCGGAAATCCCCTTTACGGATATGCCCGCTGCAATGGCCGAACTGTCATCTGGTCGGGATTATCTTCCCGGCTGCCCTGTTGTTATTTACCCGCCCATGGATTTACAGGACGCATCATGTATTCCCTGACCGTCCGCGATCACATCATGATCGCCCACAGTTTCAAGGGGGCGATCTTCGGCCCCGCCCAGCAACTGCATGGCGCCACCTTTGTGGTGGATGCGGAATTCCGCCGCCCCGCCCTGTCCGCTGATGGGCTGGTGGTGGATATCGGCCAGGCGGCTGATCTGTTGAAGCGGGTATTGGCCCCGTTGAATTACCGCAACCTGGATGAGGTACCGGAATTGACGGGCAGGAACACCACCACCGAATTTCTGGCGGGGGAGGTTCACCGCCGTCTGTGTGCCGGCATCCAGGCCGGCGATCTGGGGGAAGATGGAAAGCAGGTGGCGAGCCTGAAGGTCAGCCTGCATGAATCCCACACCGCCTGGGCCGCCTATGATGCCCCGGTGACGGGAGGTGCAGCATGAACCGGCGCATCGGCGTACCCATCCATATCATTTCCCCCGGTGCCATCGATCAGTTGACCGGCGGCTTCGGCTTCCTGCGCCGCATCCGGGACGGGCTGACAAAGCGGGGGGAGGAGGTGCAGGTGCATGAATTGCCGGGCCCGCATCCCTTTGTCGATGAACCTTCCCGCCGCACCGCCGATCATGTGTTCAGCATGATCCCCGACGGGGCGGCGGTTCTGGTGGATGGGCTGGCCCTGCCCGTTGCCGCCCATGCCCTGTGGGTGGACCGTTACCGGCTGCGCATGACCGCGCTGGTCCACCATCCGCTGCATCTGGAAGCCGGACTGGATGCGGAGGAAGCGGCCCTGCTGCGCCGTCTGGAACGCGACACGCTGGCCTATGTCCGCCGCGTCATTGTGCCCAGCCGCAGCACGGCGGCGGATGTGATGGCCCTGGATGTGCCGGAAAAGCGCATCACTGTCGCCAACCCCGGCACGGACCGCGCCATCGCGGCCACTGGCAGCGGCGGGGCCGGCCCGGTGCTGCTCTGTGTGGCCAGCCTGTCCCCGCGCAAGGGCCATCTGGTGCTGATCGAGGCCTTGTCCCGGCTGATGCATTTGCCCTGGCGGCTGGTGCTGGTGGGGGCCGAGCGTCACCCCGGCCATGAACGGGTGCTGCGCGACGCGATGGCCGAACGCGGCATTGCGGCCCGTGTCGATCTGCTGGGGGAGTTGGCGGGTGACGCGCTGGAGCGGTATTGGCAGGGAACGGATATCTTCGTGCTGCCCACCTTCCATGAAGGCTATGGCATGGTGGCAGCGGAAGCCCTGGCCCGGGGCCTGCCCCTGGTGGTCAGCGATGCCGGCGCGCTCGCGGAATTCGTGCCCCCTGCCGCTGGTGGTCTGGTGCCTGCCGGGGACGCTGCGGCCCTGGCCCGCGCGCTGGAACCGCTGATCAGCGATGCGGACGTGCGGGCACAGGCCGCGCTGGCAGCCAGGACCGCCGGCGCTGCCCTTCCCACCTGGGATGATGCGATCGGCATCATCCGGTCAGCCCTGGCAGCCACCTTGGCCAGCAACCCGGAAATCGAGCATATCGCATGATTCAGGAATTCGACGCCGACTGGCTGCGCCTGCGCGATCCGCTGGACGAGGCCGCGCGTGTCGCCGCCTTCGCCTGGGGGTTTGGCCGGGTGTTGCCGGGCGAGCCGGTGATGATCGACCTGGGCGCCGGTACCGGCAACAATGTGCGCCAGCTGGCCCTGAAGCTGGGCCGGGCTCAGCAGGAATGGACCCTGATCGAAAAGGACCGCAAGCTGCTGGCCAAGGCGCCGGGTGAAATGCAGCGCTGGGCGGAGCGCAATGGCTGGACCGTGAAGGAACAGCGCCGCGCCTATGTCATCAGTTGCGAGGATATGGCAATCCGGGTGGAGATGCGCAGTTGCGATATCGCCCGCAACCTGACCGACCTGGGGGTGAACCAGTATGATGGCCTCACCGCCAATGCCCTGTTCGATCTCGTCTCCGTGTCCTGGCTGGAAGGGTTTGCCGATGAGCTGGCGGCGGGTGGCTATCCGCCGCTGCTGTTCACGCTGAACGTGGATGGCCGCGTCGCCTTCTCCACGCCCGATCCGGATGATGCATTCGTGCTGGAGCGGTTCCATGCCCATATGGGCATGGACAAAGGCTTCGGCCCGGCCCTGGGGCCTGCCGCCCCGGGGGCCATGGTAAAGGCGCTGACCCGCGTCGGCTATAAGGTGGAACAGGCCCCCGCTGATTGGCATCTCGGGGAAAAGCAGTTGCCGGCGCATCTGGCGCTGTTGAGCTTCTATGCCCAGGCTGCGACGGCGATGGAACCGGCGGCTGGCGCCCGCATCAAAGAATGGCAGCAGCGCCGCCGGGCGATGACGCAGGCTGGGGGGACAGGGTTGCAGGTGGGACACATGGATATTTTCGCCCGGCGCTGAAATGCGCCGCCATCCATGTTATCTATCGCGCCGGCTTTTCTTGATCCCGTCCCTGCCATGACCGGCCCGCTGATCCTTCTGGTCGATGACGATCTGCCACTGCGCCATTCCGTGGCGGAGCAGCTGGATTTGCGCGGTCTGCGCGTGGTGCAGGCGGGAACGGTGGCGGAGGCGGAAATCGCCCTGGCCGAAACCCGGAATTTTGCCGCCATCCTGCTGGATACCGGCCTGCCCGATGGTGATGGTGCCGCACTATGCGTACGCTGGCGTGGCGCGGGGTTGGCCTGCCCCGTCATCCTGCTGGGTGGCCATCCGGTGGCGGCAGCCAACGATCACCTGGCCAAACCTTTCCGCCTGGGGCAGTTGCTGGGACGTCTGGAAGTGCTGCTGCGCCGGTCGCCGCCCCCGCCGTCTGAACCCCCGCTGGTGCTGGGCCCCTATCTGTTCCATCCCGCCGACCGGCTGCTGGTCAGAGCCGCTGATGGCGGCAAGCTGCGCCTGACGGAAAAGGAAGCCGCCTTGCTGCGCCTGCTGCACGCGGCAGGCGGGGCGGGGGTGGCGCGCGAAACCCTGCTTGAACAGGTCTGGGGCTACAGGGATGGCATCACCACCCATACGCTGGAGACGCATATCTATCGCCTGCGCCGAAAAATCGAATCCGATCCGGCGGAGGCACGGCTGTTATTGACTGAACCGGGCGGCTATCGTCTCGCCCCCTGATCCACCCCACCGCCCCCTGCCGTCGCCCGCCGGAGCCTGCCCTTGCCCCCGTCGTTCCGCCGCCTGCTGTTCCTTCTGCTTGCCGTCGTCGCCCTGGCCCTGTCCGGCTGTACCAGCCGCCCGCCGCAGGCCCCCCCGGAACCGGAGGTGGAACTGCCGCCTTTGCCCGATGTGCGCCGCGTGGTGTTGACCTATCCGCGCACGAAGGAGGTGGTGGACGTGATCTATTTCTACAATGGCGATTACGACCGGGATGCCATGGCCAGGATCAGCCATCTGCTGCGTGACCGTCGTACGGGCGAGGAACGGCCCATTGACCCGCTGCTGATGGATTTCCTGTTCGATCTGCTGATGCGCACCGGCCTTTCCCCCACCACGGTGGTGGAGGTGACGGACGGATTCCGTTCCGCCGGCACCAATACCGATCTGGTGAAGGTGAACGGCAACGCGGCGCGCGAAAGCTATCATCTGCAGGGTAAGGCGATGGATTTCCGTGTGCCGTTGCTGCCCGGTCCGGCGCTGGGGGAAATCGCCAAAACCATGCAACGGGGGGGGGCTGCCTATTACCCCTCTACCGGGCATACCCATATCGATACCGGCCCCAACCGCACCTGGCGGACGCGATGAGGACAGGGCGCACGGGCATATGGTTGCGCCGGCTGGCCGGCATCGCGGCCTGCCTGCCGTTAGCCGGCTGCCTGCTGGGGCAGAGCGCCACGCCGCTGCTGCCCACGGGTGAGGCTCTGCCCCATGGGGTGTTTTCGCGCGACATGCCCAGCGGCCTGGGTGACACGCTGACGGTGCGGGAAGAGCAGATGCGCGTCGGCACCCGCTATGTTGTTTCCGGTGCCGGGGGGCGCATCGGTTCGGTGGCCTTCGCCCGGCTGGAGGATGCCGATCTTTCCCGCCTGTCCGTGCCGGGCGGGGAGGCGCGGGCGCTCTATCTGGCCCAACTGCGCCTGACGGGGGAAGGGCTGCAACGTCTGGACAGCCGTGCCCGCATACCCGACGCGCTGAAGGATGAGGATGCGGAGCGCTATGCCTATCTGCTGCTGGCGCTGGTGCGCCAGGGCACGGACGCGCCGACGCTGGTGCTGCTGGACTGCCCCGGCCCCGATCCGGCAGTGTTGTTGCGCCAGGCCGGGCCGGAATTCAACCTGCGCTTCACCACTGATGGCCTGCTGCGCATCACCGACCGCCCCCAGATCATGCGGGCCGTCAATGCCGTGCTGACCCGCCAATTGGCTGCCGGCGGCTGTCGGGCCGAACAGCGGCTGGAACTGTCCCCCACCACGTCGCTGAAGCTTCCCTGACCGGAACATCCGCTGATAGTTCGCCATAATACCAAACTGCCTAAAGGTTGACCTTTAGGAAGTTTGGAGGCCGGCAACTGAGGGAACAGGTAAATACCAAACTGCCTAAAGGCTGACCTTTAGGCAGTTTGGAGGCCGGCGACCGCCGGCCCGCCGCCCGTGCGGCGCGAGCCAAGCCCGCAGATGCGGGCGCCCGGCGCATGAGGGAATATGAAATCTACCTTGATCGGTCACGATCAAGGTAGATTGGTCTAAGTCGCCAGCCTCCCAAGGGGCATGGGCCATGACCTTGGGATAAAATGAAAGGCCCCGGCGTGTGGGAACGCCGGGGCCGCCGCGAATGGTGTTTTTTTTGGGGGGGGGAACCGGCCCCAATGGGGGAGAGGGAGGGCCGGAAACACCATTCGGGGATTACGGAATGCGGGTGGGGGCCCCGCATCCGTAATGACAGTGATATCAGAAGCGGAAGGCTACGCCGACACGAACCTGACTATCATCGGGCTGCAGGCTGTGGGCCGTGCCACCAGCCGTGTATTTCAGGGCCTCATAATCGGTGTAGTTATATTCCACGCGGGCCAGAATGCTGTCGGTGATGGCATATTCCACACCACCACCCAGGCGGACGGCATCCAGATCATTGCTCTGGACCACACGGCTGCTGCCCAGACGGGAGGTCACCTCGTAATCGGTGCGCTGCCAGCCCACGCGGCCATAAACCAGGGCATCGTTGGTCACCAGATAACCGGCGCGGGCGGAAATGCCGTAGGATTCATTGGCATCCAGGCTGGTGGTGCGACCGGCGGCAACCTTGGCACTGTTGCTCAGTTCGATACCGCCAACCTCGCCTTCGCCGCCGACATAGAACCGGTTGAAGGTCTTGCCGTAACCGAAGAAGCCGCCATAGGTCCAGCCATCCAGGTTCAGATCGGTCTTGGAACCGGTGGTGCGGGTGGTGTCGCTGCTGTCCGTATAACCCATGTAAAGGCCGGCATAGGGGCCATCAAAGGCGGACTGGGCGAAGGACGGGGCAGCGGCGATGGTCATCAGGGCAACGCCACCAAGCATAGCATAAGCAAAACGAGACATCTTCATCTCCTTACGGTTCCTCCAGACAATATTCATCTGTAGCGCGAAATCACCGCGCAGATTGGAACCATCTCCTTATTGGTCTTACATTCGCGGCGTCGGCCCGATGATTGATCGATCGCCGTGGCGCCGTGTTGTGTAAATGATATAGCCGTCCATGAACGGCGTTCGATGTGCGGATCATCACACAAGCCATGAGGCACTGCGATGGGCCGGTTGCGCCAGACGGATAAGCACCTACTTGAATTGCCATAATGTAAATCCCATGCGCAGGCATGAACGGCCTGTCGCCCTGATTCAGGCTGGCCGGGACACCCTGTCGATGTCGCTCGCCAGCCGCACCTGGTTCCGTCCGGCCCGTTTGGCGGCATAAAGCGCCGTGTCGGCGGCATGATGCAAATCCTGCCAAACCTCTCCCCCACGGTCGGCGCGGGCGATGCCGATGCTGGTGGTGACGGGGATGGTGTGGCCGCGATATTCCACTTTCAGCGCCTGGATCGAACCGCGCAGCCGCTCCGCCATGGCCACGGCCCGCGCCTCCTCCAACTCCGGCAGGAACAGCACGAACTCCTCGCCGCCCAGTCGGGCCAGGCTGTCGCCATGACGCAGGGCCGCCCGCAGCACGGCTGCCACCGCCACCAGCACCTCATCACCCGCTGCATGGCCATGGCGGTCATTGATCTGCTTGAAATGGTCCAGGTCGATGCACAGGGCCGTGTCGCCCGTGCGCAGCCGGGCCGGCAGGGTGGCGGCCAACCAGCGGCGGTTGCCGATCCCCGTCAGGGCATCCAGGTAGGCCTGTTCGCGCAGGCGTGCTTCCGCCCGGTCGGTGGCGATGGCGCAGACCAGGATGACCAAGGTGAAATTCCCCAGAATCTGGAAAAAAAACTCCAGCGCCAGCCAGGACACGAAATCGACCATCAGGATGATGATGCCGGCCCCGGCGACAAAGGAAAGCCCGCTGCCGGTCAGTACCAGTGCCAGAGGCAACCGGGATGGCAACGGCTCCAGCCGCTGTCCGCGCCAGACGATCCAGCCCGCCAGCAGCAGACAGGCAGCCCCGTTCAGATGGAAAATGACGGCCCGTATATGGTTTTCATGGTGGAAGCCGGTCAGCCCGGCCACAGCCCAGAAGGGCAGCGGCCAGAAGAACAGCAGCCACCAGAATCGCAGCGGTCTGCCATTGCTCAGTCGGGCCATGCCTGCCACCAGCAGCCCATGCCCCCACAGCCCGGCGGTGAGGCTGCCCAGCGTCCACAGGTCTGTCGGTAGCAAAGCCTTCTCCCCCAGGCTGGCCAGCAGCGCCCCGCCACCCAGCAACCCCAGGGCCGCCGCCAGCGCACCCAGCCCGTGCGTGTGCTGCGTCTGGCGCCGGGTCAGCAGAAAGGCGACCGACCCCACCAGCAGGGATGACTGGTAGAGAAACAGCACCGTGGCGATATCAAGTGTGAACATGACCGGGGGCGGCTTTCCGGGGTAATCACAGACGCCGCATTTTCCCGCATATGCCACCGTCCGGGCCAATCATTTCGTGCTTTGCTGGCGCATAATACCGAACCGCCGCGGGTTTGACCCTTGGCGGTTGGGAGGCTGGCGACCGCAAACCCGGCGCTTGAGGCAACGCGAAATCTGCCTTGATCGGTCAGGATCAAGGCAGATTGGTATAAGTGTCTGTCCGGAAAGTTATCCCGCCTTTCGAAGCTTTGACCTTTCTCCACCGTCATTCCCGCGAAGGCGGGAATCCAAAATCCGCGCTGTTGCATGGATTCCCGCCTTCGCGGGAATGACGGTTAAGAGATTGGAAAATAATTGAAAGTTCTTGGACGGACTCTAAGAGCTGACATTTTTGAACTGGCTCCTTACAACAGGGAATGGTCGGCCCTTGTTCGGCCTTGTTTGCGTTGCGATAGTCAGCCTTTCTGTCGGACGCCCATCAGAAGGATGATGCCCCCGTGATGAAGAAGTCGCTGCCGTCGCTGCTTGGAACCAGCATGCTGGCCCTGGGCTTTGCCACCGCGCTCTCGGCCTGTGGCAAGGATGAGCCGGTAAAGCCCCAGTCCACCGCTCCGCAAACGGCGGCACCGGCAACCCCGGAACTGATCGCCCGCAAGGATCTGTTCGGCAATCCCAGCCGCAGCGGTGCCGTCATCAGCCCGGATGGCCAGTCCATCGCCTTTCTGGCCCCGCGCGACGGGGTGATGAATATCTGGGTCGCCCCCATCGGCCAGATCGAGGCGGCGAGGCCGCTGACCGCCGACAGGGAAAGGCCCATCCGCCGCTTCTTCTGGGTTCCAACCAGCGACCAGATACTTTTCCTGCAGGACAAGGGCGGGGATGAGAATTTCCTGCTCTATGGGGTGAATGTCGCCACGGCTGAAACCCGCGCGCTGACCCCGTTCGAGAAGACGAAGGTGGAAATCGTTGCCGCATCCCCTCTGGTGCCCGGTACCATTCTGGTGGGTCTGAACAACCGCGATCCGCGCTGGCACGATGTCTATAAACTGGAACTGGCGTCCGGCAAGCTGGATCTGGTGTTCAAGAATGATGGCTATGGCGGCTTCGATGCCGACAAGAACCTGAAGCTGCGGCTGGCTTCCAAGCCGCTGCCCGATGGTGGCATGCAGTTGGAACCGTTCGGTGCCGACGGCAAGCCGGGCAAGCCCATCTTGACCATCAGCGGCGATGACGCCCTGTCCACCGGCATTGCCGGCATCCCGGTCGATGGCAACATCGCCTATCTTTTGTCCACCGCCGACCGGGACAAGGCCGCGCTTTACACGCTGGACCTGGGCAGCGGTGAGAAGAAGCTGCTGGCGGAAAGCGACAAGGCCGACATTGGCGGCATCATGGAGAACCCGGCCACCGGCGCGGTGGAAGCCGTCAATGTCGATTATCTGAAGGATGAATGGACGCCGGTCGGCGATGCCGTGGCCGCCGATATCAGCTTCCTGAACGAACAGGCCAGGGGTCAGTGGGCCGTCACCAGCCGGTCGAAGGATGACAATCTCTGGACCGTTGTCATTGACCGGGTGACGGAGCCGGCGGCCTATTTCCTTTATGATCGCAAGGCGAAAAGCCTGACCAAGCTGTTCACTGTGCGCCCCAACCTGGAGGGCAAGGTGCTGGCATCGATGCAGGCGCTGGAAATCCCGTCGCGCGATGGCAAGGTGCTGGTCAGTTATCTGACCCTGCCGCCGGGGTCAGACAAGGATGGCGATGGCAAGCCGGATCAGCCCGTGCCGCTGGTGCTGAATGTGCATGGTGGCCCGTGGGCGCGTGACAGTTTCGGCTATGACGGCGAACATCAATGGCTGGCCAATCGCGGCTATGCCGTGCTGTCGGTGAATTTCCGCGGCTCCACGGGCTTCGGCAAGGGCTTCACCAATGCCGGCGACAAGCAATGGGGCCGCGCCATGCATGATGACCTGATCGACGCGGTCGACTGGGCCATCAACAGCGGGGTCACACCCAAGGACAAGGTGGCGATCTATGGCGGTTCCTATGGTGGCTACGCGACGCTGTGGGGCATGACAAACACGCCCGACCGTTTTGCCTGTGGGGTGGATATTGTCGGCCCGTCCAACCTGAACACGCTGCTGGCCAGCGTGCCGGAATATTGGGCCGCCTTCTTTGAGCAACTGGCCCGCCGGGTGGGCGACCCCCGCACGGAAGAGGGCAAGGCCCTGCTGACCGAGCGGTCACCGCTGACGCATGTGGACAGGATTTCCAAGCCGCTGCTGATCGCCCAAGGGGCCAACGACCCGCGTGTGAAACAGGCCGAAGCCGACCAGATCGTCACGGCGATGAAATCGCGCAGCATCCCCGTCACCTATGTGCTGTATCCCGACGAAGGCCACGGCTTCGCCCGCCCGACCAACCGCACCAGCTTCTATGCCGTGGCGGAAGGTTTCCTGTCGCACTGCCTGGGCGGGCGGCAGGAACCGGTGGGCAGCGATTTCGACGGCTCCAGCATCCAGGTGCCCGATGGAACGGATTACGTACCAGGCCTGAAGGATGCGCTGGCCGCTAAGAAGTAATCAGGCGGGTTCTGCCCCGCCTGCATTGGGGCGGGGCGGTTCAGCCGGGCGACGGGGGGATGATAGCTTGCCGTCTGTGGGCTGAAAATTCTGTTGGTGGATGAAGCAGAAAGATTCATTGTTCTGAAGCCGCTGCTTGCCGGCAACAGCACCTCATGCCTAAAGTTTTGGCCCGCGACAGCAGCATGAGGCACCGGCGATGATGCCGAATGATTTCCCCCCGTCTGCCCCCCGCCTTGGCCGCCGCACCCTTTTATCGGCTGGTTGCGGGCTGGCCGGCTGGGCGATGCTGCGCACCCTGCCGGCGGGGGCGGTCACGGGCGGGGATGCGGCGCTATCCGCCTTTTTCGCAGAAAATTTTGCCGCCCAGGCTGATCGGTCGCCGGAATTGCGGACCTGGTTGGGCCTGCCCGGCGATCAGAGCGGGTGGGATGATCGGTCCGATACCGCCCTGACGGCAGAGGATGCCAGGCTGGCCGATGATCTGGCCCGGCTGCGACGGAACTTTCCCGATGCCACCCTGTCGGCCGCCGGGCGGCTGAACAAAAAGCTGTGGGAATATCAGGCGGAAGAACGGCTGGGCGATGCGCGCTGGCGCAGCAATGCCTATCCGGCAGATCATTTCAATGGCCGGCATGGGGAGATCATCGATCTTCTGTCCACTTACCACCCGCTGCGCAATGCCGCCGATGCCCAGGCCTGGATTGCGCGCGTGCACGGCATTGATCAACCGGTGGACCAGTTGATCCAGGGGTTGGAGCAGCAGGCCGCCAAGGGCGTCATCCCACCGCGCTTTTCGGTGGAAAAAACCCTGCAGGCGGTTGCCAACGTGCTGAGCGGTCGCCCCTTTGAACCGGAGGGAGAGACCGAGTCGGCCCTGTTATCCGGCTTCCGCAACCGGCTTGGCAAAACAGCCCTGCCGCCGGATGAACAGGCGGGGCTGGTGACCGCTGCCAATGACGCCCTGCGGGAACGTTTCACCCCCGCCTGGACCCGGTTGTCGGCAGCACTGACCCGCCTGCTGGGACAGGCGGATGACCGCGATGGTGTTTGGAAACTGCCCGACGGGGAGGATTATTACCGCTGGTGCCTGCGCCGCCATACGACGCTGGATCTGGAACCGGAGATGGTTCACGCGCTGGGCCTGCAGGAGGTGCGCCGCCTGCAGGAGGAGATGGTGGCGGTAAAGACCAGGGCCGGCTTCAGCGGTGATCTTGTCGCCTTCAACCAATTCCTGCGCAGCGACCGCCAGTTCTATTTCCCGGATAATGACGAGGGCCGCGCCGGTTATCTGGCCGGTGCCCGGCTGATCCTGGACAAGGTGAAGGGCGTGCTGGACGGCCAGTTCACCCTGAAGCCCAAGGCCCCGCTGGAGGTGCGCCGGTTTGAGCTGTACCGGGAGGCCAGCGAGACCATCGCCCGCTATTCCCCGCCGGCCAGCGACGGGTCGCGCCCCGGCATCTATTACGTCAACCTGTCCAACATGAAGGAAATGCCGATCTGGCAGATGGAGGTGCTGGCCTTCCATGAAGGGCTGCCGGGTCACCATATGCAATTGGCGCTGGCCCAGGAAATGACCGGCCTGCCAGAATTCCGCCGCCACCAGATGCACACGGCCTATGTGGAAGGCTGGGGGCTTTATTCAGAACGGCTGCCCAGGGAACTGGGCTTTTATGCCGATGCCTATGCCGATTTCGGGCGGCTCAGCTTCGAACTATGGCGGGCCATCCGGCTGGTGCTGGATACCGGCATCCATGCGAAAAAATGGTCGCGCCAGCAGGCGATCGACTATTTCACCGCCAATTCCGCCTTCACCGCAGCGGTGGCGGCACGGGAGGTGGATCGCTATATCGTCTATCCCGGTCAGGCCTGCGCCTATTATCTGGGCCTGCGCAAGCTGCTGGAACTGCGGGAAAAGGCGAAAAAGGAACTGGCCCACGCCTTCGATATCCGGGGCTTCCACGATACCATTCTGGCCAATGGTTCGGTACCGCTGGGCGTGCTGGAACAGGTGGTGGAAGATTGGATCATCAGCCGCAGGGTGTGACCCTTCGCGGGCGCACCCAGGCCCCTGGCAGGAAATGGCGTCGGGCCATCCCGAATCGCCGATGTTATTGCGATATCACGTATCGATACACCCCCATCCGCAAGGAAATGCCCGCCCGGCGGCGGTAAAATTGCACCAAAGCCCTGCACGACAGAGAGAGCAGGGCGATGGGAGGCAAACCATGCGCGACGATACCGATTTTGCCCGTGCCGTGGCCGCCAGCGGCAAGACCGCCAGCCGCCTGCGCGGCGATTACAGCCATATGGCGGATGATTACAGCATCGATCAGGCATGGGACCGTTATACGGCGGCGGACCATGCCCTGTGGCGGGCACTGTATGATCGGCAGGCGGCCTTGCTGGCCGATTATGCCGCCCCGGAATTCAGCGCCGGGCTGGCCCGGCTGGATGTGCGCGATGCCATCCCGGATTTCCGCCGCGCGTCCGACCTGCTGGACCGGGCCACCGGCTGGCGGCTGGTCGCGGTACCCGGCCTGATCCCGGAGAGGGCGTTTTTCGACCATCTGGCGGCCCGCCGTTTCCCCGTCACCAACTGGCTGCGCCAGCCGGCGGAGATGGATTATCTGGTGGAGCCGGATGTGTTCCACGATTTTTTCGGCCATGTGCCGCTGCTGACCCATCCGGTCTTCGCCGATTATCTGCAAGCCTATGGCTGTCATGGCGCGGCCTCCATCGCCGCCGGCGGGCTGGAACCGCTGGCCCGGCTTTACTGGTATATGGTGGAATTCGGCCTGATCAACACAGGTGCCGGCCTGCGCGCCTATGGGGCGGGCATGCTGTCATCCTATGGCGAAACCCGCCATTGCCTGGACAGCCCGCTGCCGCATCGGGTGGGTTTCACCCTGGAACGGGTGATGCGCACCCGATATCGCATTGATGATTATCAACAGACCTATTTCGTGCTGGACAGTTACGATCAGCTTTTCCAGGCGACCAAAGGGGATCTGACGCCGCTGTTGGCCAGGGCGCAGGCCCTGCCGGTGCTGGACCCGGCGGTACTACAGCCAGGTGACCGGCTGTTCGGCCCTGTCGGGCGACCATAGGGCGCCGTATTTCAAGTTTCATGCTGAAAAGGGGTGCGTTTCGAGCACCTTTCCTGTTCGCTGCGGTTATTGGTGGGCGGCACGCGGCGGTCGGTCATGAAGGTGATGCTGTCGCCGCTGTCGACGGCATACCGCGTCGTCGTTTCGTCGGACGCGATGACCGGGGCGGTCAGCAATTTGGCCTTGATCAGGGCACCGGCCTTGTCCAGGAGGGCCTGCATCCGGCGAAAACTGTTGGCGATGGCGCCTTCGGAGATGGACAGCCCGAACATCTCCCCCAGCATCCGCGACAACCGCTCAAACCCGACATGGTGGCTGTGGTGCAGATAGGCCAACAGCGACCGGATGCCGGGGCCGAACGGCGTGCCGGGCAGCATCCCCGCCGCTGGCGCCGCCCGATAGCGCTTGCCACAGCACCGGCAGCGCCCGCCGAACAGTTCCACCCGCGTCACCACCGGTCGGACGACGGGCAGGTCGATTTGGCGACTTTGCGGGCTTGCGTGTGGATTTCGACGAACGTCGGCCACCTATTCCGCTTTGAAGTCAGACCGCCGTTCCGATTTCAAACCGGTTCAGTTTCCTGAACTACCGCCTGCACCGCACCGCCATTCACCACAAACACCCGCCCGGCCCCGGCAATGGCGGCGGGGCGGTGGGCGACGACGATGCGGGTGATGGGAAGGTTGCGCACCACCTCCATCACCGCATGTTCGGCCACCGCATCCAGGTTGGCCGTGCCTTCATCCAGAAACAGGATGGCCGGATTGCGGTAGAGCGCGCGGGCCAGCAGCACCCGCTGGCGCTGCCCGCCGGACAGGGTAGAGCCCAGATCGCCCGCCAGGGTCATGTACCCCATCGGCATCCGCACAATATCGTCATGCACCTGGGCGGCCCGCGCCACCGCCTCCACCCGTTCCATATCGATTTCCGGGTCGAAGAAGGCGATATTGTCGGCCAGCGTACCGGCAAATAGCTGATCATCCTGCATCACCACGCCGATACCGGCGCGATAGCGGGACAGGCCGAAGCCGCGCAGCGGGCGGCCATCCACCAGCACCTCCCCCTCCGTGGGCGGATAAAGCCCCATCAGGATTTTCAGCAGCGTGCTTTTGCCCCCGCCTGACGGGCCGACAAAGGCGACAAATTCCCCCGGGTCGATGGCAAATTCCACGCCCTTCACCACCCAGGGCTCATGATCGGCATAGCGGAAGCACAGGTTGCGCACGGCCACCCCACCCTGTGGCGGGGTGGCGGCGGTGGAGATGGCGCCATCTTCTTCCTCCACCTCCTGATGCACCACATCGGCCAGCCGTTCCAGGTGCAGGCCCAACATGCGGAAGCCGAAGAACTGGTTCACCAGCGCCACCACCGCCCCGGTGAATTGTGACCGGTAGCTTTGGAAAGCGAACAACATGCCCAGCGTCATGTCGCCCTGGATCACCATCCGGGCACCCAGCCAGAGCACCAGCAGATTTTCCGCCAGATCGAACAGGCCGTTGGCCGTGCCGCCGATCATGCCGAATTTCTGCGCGCGCAGGCCGTTATTGATGCTGTCGGCCCAGGCATTCTGCCAAAGCGAATGCCGCTCCGCCTCCCGCCCGAACAGCTTGAAGGCCCGCGCGCCGCGCACTGTTTCCAGGAAAACCGAATTTTCCTTGGCCGAAAGCTGGATCCCTTCATCCGCCAGCCGCCGCTGAAACGGGTAGGAGGCGGCGCGCACGCCGAAATAAACCACCAGCCCGGCAATGACGATCCCCGTCAGCAGCGGGGCATAGAGCAGCATGACGGCCAGCGTCACCACCGCCATCACCCCATCCAGCACCACGGCAATCAACCCGCCGGTGAACAGCCCCTGGATCGGGCCCAAGGAGCCGAATCGGGACAGGATATCCCCCAGGCTGCGTTTTTCGAACCAGGGCACCGGCAGGCGCAGCAGGTGGCGCAACAGATTGCCCCGCATCTGGAAATTCAGATGCGTGCCGAAATGCATGGAAACGAAGCCGCGCAGCAGGGAGGTGCCCATCTGCGCCAGCGCCAGCAGCGCCATGCCCAGAATCAGAATCCCCAGCAGGTCCATATCCCCCTTCGTCACCGCATCATCGATCACCATCTGGTTCAGCATGGGCGACAGCAGGGTGAAGATTTGCAGCACCAGCGACAGCACCAGCAGTTGGATGATGGAGGGTACAAAGCCCTGCGCCCGCGTCCACAGGTCCGACAGGCGCACCTTCTCCACATGCTTTTTCTTCTGGAAGCCGGGGGCCGGGGTCAGTTCCAGCGCCACACCGGTGAAATGCTTCGACACTTCTGCCCAGGAAAGGCGACGCTTGCCGATGGCGGGGTCGTTTATTTCGACATACCGGGAGGTGGTACGCACCAGAACGACGTAATGGGCCATGTCCCAGTGCAGGATGGCGGGCGTTTTCAGCTTGTGGAGAGCTGTAAGTTCGAGACGAAGGGGACGGGCGGAGAAACCCAAACTGTCGGCGATGGCCATCAAAGACCTAAGGGTTGTTCCTTTTAAGCTAATAGCTACTTTCTTTCTTATTTCAGAAACGGTTACCAAATATCCATGATATTCAGCAATCATTACAAGACATGAGAGTGCACATTCTGAGGCTTCTGATTGCAGAATGGAGCGATTACTTTTTCTAGAAAATGATATCATGGACCATCCATAGGTTTAAGATCACTTTTCCGTTTTTTTCGCGTTGACGGATACATTATCCGATTATAACCTTAAAAAGGTTGGGCAAACAATTTGCACCAACCTTGAAAGATGAATTAAAAAATGAAGAGGTGTGCAATGTTTGAAAATTTCGACACTGAAATTCGCACTCTGAGCCTCGATGAAATTGATTTTGTCAGTGGAGGAGCGCCAAATGACAAAGCAAAAGAAGATAGAACTAAAGATTACATAACCGGAGAAAATGGAAAGGCTGGCACAAAGCAAACCTTGCAGGAGAGAGTGAGAGAAGAAGACGAATTGCACACAAGGCCTGGTTATTCTACTATAACTACAACGCAGGGAAACACTATATCAGGCAGCGTTCCATGGCTTCCTGGTTCACCAGTTCCATCTGGCGATTATACGATTTATCTTCCACCCGGATCTGTAATTACTGGGCCGGATAAAAATCAAAATGGAAAACCAGATATAGCAGATAAAATCGGACTTCAGTGAAATTACAGAATAATAGAGAATTTTTAACAGAAACCAAAGCCACACAAATAAATGTGTGACTTTGGTTTCATTTAATCTCAAGCGGAGACCTGTGATGAAAAAGAAAATTTTTGTTGTATCCGTATTGTCTTTTTTTTTGGGATTTATTTTTTGTGCTTCAATTTACACTTTTATTTTAAATAAAGCTGAGATTAAAGTTATAGATAGCAGTAGGTGATTTATTGAATAAATCACTGAATATAATCAAAATAACCGTGAAGTGAATTGGAAAATATTTCACAATCTCTAATAATTAATCACCTCTTCCGCCAGGAAGCCATCGACCACCGCCGCCAGCGCCTTTACGGCGAGGTGGTGATCAGCCAACCCGTGCGGCACTACGTGCTGACCACGGTGCTGGCGGTCGCCACGGCGGTGGGCTTGGCCTATCTCATCTTTGGCACCTATGCCCGCACGGAAACTGTGCCGGGTTATCTCGCCCCCGTGGGGGGGCTGGCGCAGGTTCATGCCACGCGCGGCGGCACGGTGGAAAAGGTGATGGTGGCAGAGGGGGACCGGGTGGTGGCGGATCAGCCGCTGCTGGCCCTGACGCTGGAAGGCACCGGGGCCGGCGGCAAGGTGGGGGCGCGGCTGCGCACGGAAACGCTGGCCCGGCTGGCCGAACTGGATCGGCAGATCACCACCACCAGCGACCGCTATGCCCAGGAAGCCGCCCGACTGACCGACCGCCGTAAGGGGGCAGAAGCCGAACTGACCCATCTGCGCCAGCGGCTGGCCGGCGAACGGGAACTGGCCGAACTGACGCAAGACGAGGCCGACCGGCTGGAGGAGATCACCCGCGCCGGCCATGCGCCACGCACCGAATTGTCGCGGCGCAAGCAACAGGCCCTGTCCCAGGCCGGCATTGTGCGGGAACTGGAACGCCAGATTGCCGCGCGGGAAAGCGACGTTCATGACGTGGCCCATGCGGCGGACATTCTGCCGCTGGAACGGGAAGAACGCCTGTCGCAATTACGCGCCGCAGAGGCGGAGCTGCGCCAGACGCTGGCCGAACTGGAACTGTCCCAGGGCTACGTGCTGGTCGCCCCCGTGGCGGGCCGGGTCGCGGCGTTGCAGGCCACCCTGGGGCAGGCCGCCAGCCCCGCCGCCCCGCTGGTGGCCCTGGTGCCGGACGGGGCAGGGATGGAGGTACATCTGCTGATCCCCTCCCGCGCGGCGGGCCTGATCGCCGTGGGGCAGGAGGTGCGGTTGCGCATCGATGCCTTCCCGTTTCAGCGCTTCGGCATCGTGGCCGGCACGGTGACGCAGATCAGCCGCGCCGCCTATCGCCCCGGCGACCTGCTGACGCCGGTACCGTTCACCGAGTCCGTCTATCGCGTCACCGTGATGCCGGAAAAACTCTCCGTCAGCGCCTATGGCGAGGCGCGCGACCTTCAGGCCGGCATGACCCTGTCCGCCGATGTGGTGGTGGATCGCCGCCGCTTCATCGATGTGCTGCTGGACCCGCTGCGCGCCGTGCGCGGGCCGGAGAACTGAAAGACTATCCAAAAAATTATCGTGTCATCCACGACAGCGCCACTTCACTACCGTCATTCCCGCGAAGGCGGGAATCCATACAACAGCGCGGATTTTGGATTCCCGCCTTCGCGGGAATGACGGTTAAACGGCTGAAAAAGCGGGTTAAGGCTTAAAGGCTGACTATAAAAGCCGCTCAAAAGCCATACGGCAAAACCGGCGGCGCGGCCCTTGGACCGCGCCGCCGGCTCTCCCCCTCAATGCCGGAAGTGGCGCATGCCGGTGAACACCATGGCCAGCCCGCGTTCATCCGCCGCCGCAATCACCTCGGCGTCGCGCATGGAGCCGCCGGGCTGGATCACCGCCGTCACGCCGGCGTCAGCGGCGGCCAGCAGGCCGTCGGCGAAGGGGAAGAAGGCGTCGGACGCCACCACCGAACCCTTCGTGCCGGCCTCGGCCAGACCGGCGGCCTTGGCGGCGTCGGCGGATTTCAATGCTGCGATACGGCTGCTGTCCACCCGGCTCATCTGGCCGGCACCGATGCCCACCGTCGCACCCGCCTTGGCATAGACGATGGCGTTGGATTTCACATGCTTGCCCACGCGGAAGGCGAACAGCAGGTCGGCCAGTTCGGCCTCGGTCGGCGCGCGCTTGGTGACGATCTTCAGATCAGCCTGGGTGATGCGGCCATTGTCGCGCGTCTGCACCAGATAGCCACCGGCCACCGACTTCACGAACAGGCCGGGTTCCGCCGGGTTGGGCATGGAACCGGTCAGCAGCACGCGCAGGTTCTTCTTGGTGGCGAGATACGCCTTGGCCGCCTCGTCCGCGTCGGGTGCGATCACCACTTCGGCGAACAGGCGGGATATTTGTTCCGCCGTGGCGGCATCCAGCGTGCGGTTCATGGCGATGATGCCGCCAAAGGCCGATACCGGGTCACAGGCCAGCGCGCGGGTGTAGGCGTCCAGCAGGTTCTCGCCCTCGGCCACGCCGCAGGGGTTGGCGTGCTTGATGATGGCGATGGCCGGGCGCTCGAATTCCGACACCAGTTCGAACGCCGCATCCGTGTCGTTCAGGTTGTTGTAGGAGAGTTCCTTGCCCTGAAGCTGGGTGGCGGTGGCGATGCCGGGGCGCTGGGCACCGGTGGTGTAGAAGGCGGCGGACTGGTGCGGGTTCTCGCCATAGCGCAGGGTCTGGCGCAGTTCGCCGCCAAAGGTCAGGCGCTGGGGGTAATCCTCCCCCAACTGGCCGGCGAACCAGCGGGAAATGGCGGCATCATAGGCACCGGTGCGGGCATAGGCCTTGGCGGCCAGCTTACGGCGGAAGCCCAGGGTGGTCTGCCCGTCATTGCCTTCCAACTGGGCGATCAGCTCGGCATAGTCGGATGCATCCGTCACCACGGCGACGAAATCATGGTTCTTGGCCGCACCCCGGATGAGCGACGGGCCGCCAATGTCGATATTCTCGATGCAGGTTTCAAAATCCGCGCCCTTGGCCACGGTGGCCTCGAACGGGTAGAGGTTCACCACCACCAGATCGATGCCGGGGATGTCGTGGGCCGACATGGCATCGGTATGGGTGGGGAAATCACGCCGGGCCAGGATGCCGCCATGGATCTTGGGGTGCAGGGTCTTCACCCGCCCATCCATCATTTCCGGGAAACCGGTATGGTCCGACACCTCGGTCACGGCAATGCCGGCATCGGCCAGCGCCTTGGCCGACCCGCCGGTGGAGAGGATCTGCACCCCAATGGCGGCCAGGGCGCGGCCCAGATCGATCAGGCCCGTCTTGTCGGAAACGGAGATGATGGCGCGGCGGATGGGAACAAGATCGATGGTCATTGGTGTCAACCCTGGGATGGAAAAGAAGCCGGGCCGATCCATATGGACCGGCCCGGACGGTTAGTGCCGATCACATGTCGGCGTCAGGTCTCGGTGTCTGTACCCTCGCGGCGGAAGCCCCATTTCACCAGGGTTTCCCCATAATGGGTCACGCCGCGCAGCACAATCTGTTGGGTGGGGCGCGGGTCGGTGCCCTGGCCCAGATAGATGCTGTCCTCCAGGCCCACCTCTGCCCCCGATACGCGCAAGCGCCAGAGGGCGCCGGACGGCAGGCGCAGCATCAACCCCGCCTCGCCTTCCACCCAGGCGGTCTTCACGCCGGGATGCAGGTGGAAGCGGGCGGCAAATTCGCGACCCTGCGGGCCGATCAGCGTATCCTGACCCCGGAAATCCTCCCCCGTCTCCGCCAGATAGAGGCGGCGGCGATGGATCAGCCCGAACAGCTCCCGATAGCCATCGTGCGAGGCCTCCACCAGCGTGCCGCCATTGGCCTCCGTGCGCTGGCATTCCACCCGCTGGGGCCGGCGGGACAGGCCGCCTTCCTCCACCACGCCGGATGAATTGGTATCGGCCACGCAGATGGTGGAATGGGCCGCCGTGGCGGCCAGTGCGGCGCGCCAAGCCCCCTGATCACCCGGATGCGCGCCGCAATTGACGATCATCCGTTCCCGCCCCACGCTCATCTCAAACGACAGGGTGCCGGCATGGGCATGGTCGTCCAGGCCGGGTGCGGGGGGATACCCCGCATCAATGATCACACAGGTGCGGTTGGCAGTCAGCCGTTCGAACCCGATATGGGGGGTGGATTTCAGGGGCCGGCCCCGCGCGTCCGCCTGGCCCAGCACGGTGTCGATCAACACCCCCTCCCCTTCCTGCGCGCCGTTGAACAGCGACAGGCCGCCATCGCCATGGCGGAAGAAGCGCAGGGTGGGGGTGATGCGGTCAATGGCGTGCTGCAACGCCTCCGGCACCTCTGTGCGTGACGCCCGGAAACAGCCGCGAATATCAATCAGGTGGCGCAGCACGGCCAGTTGCTGGGCCGGGGAATGTTCGATATGGCCGCCATCGGGCAGCACCTGCCGGGGCAGTTCGCGCGACAGCAATTCAATGGCGCGTTCCACCACGCGGCCCATGCCCTGCAGGCAGATGCCGCCATAGACCAGCCCCTTGATGGCCACCACCAGGCCGGCCCCTTTCAGCCGACCGGGCAAGGTGCGTTCCAGAAAACGCACCTGCCGGGCCATGCTGTCAAAAATGCCGGCGCGCAGATGGTCATCCGCACTGGCCAGGAAGAAATCATGCTGGCCGACCCAGGCAGCAAGGCGGGTGCCCGCCACATCGGGTGCCCAGGCGACCGGATCCCACTTGCGGCCATAGAGGTCCAGCCAATGGGCGGCCAGCACGCGGGCCTGTCGCCGCGCCGCATCGCCCCCGGTGGCGCGCAGGTGGCGCAACCAGTCAAACCCATGCATTTCCCCCAGCCAGGGGGCGGATGCCTCTGCCGCATCCCAGGGCGGCAACTCGCCGGAAAAGCGCTGCCCGGCGAAGCGGAAGCGGTTGGACAGCAATTCCTGCCCGCGCTGCGCATCACCGGGCCATGGGTCCGGCGGCACCAGCAGCAGTTGCATGGGCACCGGGCCGGACAGGGCCGTCATCTGATAGAATGTGGAGGCGCGATACCAGGCACCGGGGCCGGGACGAAACCGCTTATGCTCGCCGCCACCTGCTGCCATGGGCCGGGTCAACCCGCTTCGCCGCGCAAGGCGCGCATATTGGCCCCATAGGCATCAGGCCCGCCGACAAAGGTGGCCGTGCCGGCGACCAGCACATCGGCACCCGCCGCGATACATTGCTGGGCCGTGGCGACATTGACGCCGCCATCCACTTCCAGGTCAATCACACGGCCACCCTGGCTTTCCGAGGTGGCATTGATGCGGCGGCGCAGTTCCTGGATCTTCGGCAATTGGGAAGCGATAAAGCTCTGCCCGCCGAAACCGGGATTGACAGACATGACCAGCACCAGATCGATATCACCCAGCAGGTAATCGACCATGGAAATCGGGGTGTGCGGGTTCAGCACAATGCCGGGCTTCTTGCCCAGAGAGCGGATCAGCTGCACCGTGCGGTGCGGATGCGGCCCCGCCTCCGGGTGGAAGCTGATGATATCAGCACCGGCATCCGCGAAGCCCTGGATGAATTGATCCACCGGGGAGATCATCAGATGCACGTCGAAGATCTTGGCCGTATGGGGCCGCAGCGCCTTCACCACGCCGGGTCCGATGGTGATGTTGGGCACGAAATGCCCGTCCATCACATCGATGTGGATGTAATCGGCGCCGGCGGCGTCGATGGCGCGCACCTCTTCACCCAGCCGGGCGAAGTCGGCGGACAGGATCGAGGGGGCGATCTTGACGGGCTGCTGTTTCATGAACCCGGTTCCTACCGAAATCCCCCCCATCCGGCAAGACGGGTTGCGCGCATGATGGGCCGGTGGGCCACACATGGCGCGTAACGGCGCCCGCCCGTGTTTATTCCCCTGGTGCCCATTCGGCCAGCTGGTCCTGGCCGTACAGCCATTGCAGCCCATAAACAAAACCGATGGGGAAGGTGGTTTCATGGATGGTGGCGGGGATCACCATATCCTGAACCTGGAAACCCTTATATCCCCGCCCCCGCAACCATTTGGCCATTTTCTGCTGGTCGCCCACCATGTCGGTTTCTTTATTATAATGCGGGCTGGGCGTGCCCTTCTTCACCCCTTCATAGGCGCCGGTGGCCATGAACAGGCGGGCCCGCAGTTCCTTATGGTTTTGGGCGTAATCCGCCTCCAAAGCCATCAGCGCCTTTTCCGCGTACCAGATCGACGGGCTGGTCAGCAGATAGCTGGAGAAATGCTGCGGCTGGCTGAACAAAATCCACAGGCCCAGCAACCCGCCATAGGATTGGCCGACAAAGGTGCGGCGGGCGGGATTGCTGCGATAGGTGAGGTCGATCAGGGGCAATACCTGACCGGTGATGAATTCCGCAAATTCTTTGCCGCCGCCATTGGGGCCAGGCATGGCCGGGTTCACCCAGGGTGTCAGATCGCGGCGGCGGGCAGCCACGCCATCCTCACCCTTGGCATTGGGCAGGCCCACCAGAATGGCCTGTTCCAGCTTGCCGGCATTATGCGGCAGACGGGTGACGCCGGATGCGACCTGAAACGTATAATCCCCGTCGGTCAGATAGATCACCGGATAGCGTCGCCCGGCATTTTCCGGCGCATCATATTTCGGCGGCAGCTTCACATAGACATCATAGGTCCGGCCGTTGGATTTGGCGGTCAGCGTATGCACCGCCGACCGCTCCAGCGGCAGCGGCGGTGCTGCTTGCTGGGCGAGCGCCGGCAAGGGGAGAGACAAGGCCAGAAGGGAAGCGGCCAACGCGCGGCGGGAAAGCGACATCCAGGAACCTTGCATGGATCGGGGTGAACAGGCCGGAGAATTGAACATCCGATTGTGCAGTTTCCAAGACTTTCCCGTGACAAAAGTCGTCAAAATATCACAGACGGTCGACGCCATGGCGGCGGTCCCGCAATCTTATGCCAACCTCCCTTGATCGTGACCGATCAAGGGAGGTTTCGTGTTCCCTCAGCGCCTGGCGCCTATATGCTGCTGATCTTGTGCTGTTTGCTCCTGCCAAACAGCACTCTGAACCTCATGGCCGTGTGACCAGCACGCAAATCCGCCAATCAGCAATCCGCTTTTTCAACAGGCCCGGCGGTTTGATATTACCCGCCGGGCCTGAGATTGGACCAGCGGGTATCTGCCTGCGGTATCAAGCGCCGGGCTTGCCCTTGCTGGTGGAATATTCAAAATGCAGGGCGGTATCCGGGTGAACCAGCGGATGGATGGCATGGGCCGCCATGGCGGCTTCGGCGAAACCGCACAGGATCAGCTTCAGCTTGCCGGGATAATTGGCGATATCGCCGATGGCATGGATGCCGGGGGCAGATGTCGCCAGCGTGCGCTGATCCACCGCGATATGGCCCTTTTCCATCTCCAGCCCCCAATCGGCGATCGGGCCCAGATTCATCGCCAGCCCGAAGAAGGGTAGCAGTACATCGGCATCCAGCACCTTTTCGTTATCGTCCAGGTCGGCCACCCGCACGCCGGTCAGCTTGCCCCCCACCCCTTCCAGCCCGGAAAGCTGATAGGGCACCACCAGTTCGATCTTGCCCGACGCGATCAGCGCATCCATGCGCGACACGCTTTCCGGGGCGGCGCGGAATTTCGGGCGGCGATGCACCACCATCACCTTTTCCGCCACGTCCGACAGGGAATTTGCCCAATCAACCGCGCTGTCGCCGCCGCCAGCGATCACCACGCGCTTGCCGGCGAAATCGGCCCGGCGCTTCACCATGTAGAAGACGCCGGAACCTTCATACTGTTCCAGCCCGTCCAGCGGCGGCTTGTTGGGGCCGAAGGCACCCACACCGGCGGCGATGATCACCGCCTTGGCCTCAATCAACGTGCCCTTGTCGGTGCCGACCAGCCAGCCATCGCCTTCGCGGGTCAGGGTGGTGACCTGCTGGCCCAGATGGTATGTCGGGTTAAAGGGGGCGGCCTGTTCGGCCAGCCGGTCGATCAGGTCGGCCCCGTCGATGGAGGGGTGGGCCGGAATGTCATAGATCGGCTTTTCCGGGTAAAGCGCCGTGCATTGCCCGCCCAGCATATCCAGCGCATCCACCACATGGGTGCGCATCTTCAACATGCCGCATTCAAACACGGCGAACAGGCCGACAGGCCCGGCGCCGATAATGACGACATCGGTGGAATGGCGATTCTGGGTATCGGACATAGGCGCACACTTTCCGGCAACCGGTGAATGATCGCCGGTCTAGGTGCCCCCTTTCCCCCCGCTTGGCAAGCCCCCGCTTTACCGGTACAGCAACCGGAACCAGCCATTCCAAAGCGTCATGAAGTTGGGATAGAGTCTCATTCGACACGCAATCCGTTTGGTTCATTTGCAGGCCCCATGACCAGCCTTGTTTTCGATCTTGCCGATGAAGATGCCACGGCGGCCCTGGCTGCCACCGTGGCCGGGTGGCTGCGCAGCGGCGACATGCTGGCCCTGCGGGGTGATCTGGGGGCCGGCAAAACCGCCTTCTGCCGGGCGCTGATCCGCCATCTGGCCGATAACCCGGAGGAGGAGGTGCCAAGCCCCACCTTCACCCTGGTGCAGCACTATGATCACCTGTCCCCCCCGCTCTGGCATTTCGACCTGTACCGGCTGACTGACCCGGCGGAGGTGGTGGAACTGGGCTGGGAGGAGGCGCGGCTTGATTGCGCCCTGGTGGAATGGCCGGACCGGCTGGGCCGGCTGCTACCCGCCGACCGGCTGGATATTGACATCAAGATCACCGGCCCCGCCAGCCGCCGGGCCGTGCTGACGGGGCGGGGCCGTTGGGAAAACCGGCTGGCGGGGGTGATGTGATGCGCGAAAGCCAGATCATCACCTTGCTGGCGGGGGCCGGCTGGGGCGGGGCGGCACGCCTTGCCATGGGGGCCGACTGGTCGACCCGCCGTTATGAACGGCTGACCCGGCAGGACGGTTCGCCGGCCAGCGCCATCCTGATGGATGCGGACGGTGCCGGGGCGGCACAGGTGCCGCCCTTCATCCAGGTTTGCGCCCTGCTGCGGGAATGCGGCCTGTCAGCCCCGGAACCCTTTGCCGCCGCCCCGGATCAGGGCCTGCTGCTGCTGGAAGATTATGGTGATGACAGTTTCGCCAAACTGTTGGAAGGCGGGGCCGATCCCGGACCGCTCTATCGGCTGGCCACCGATGTGCTGATCCATCTGCATGATCGTTTTGACCTGGACCAGCCGGGAGCATCAGGCCTGCCCCACTATGATTTGGCCCTGTTCAGCGCCCAGGTTGGCCTGTTCGGCGATGCTTATTTCCAGGCTGCCGGTCAGCCTTTGGGGGATACAGCGCGGGCGGCACTGGATGCGGCGTGGCGGGCGGTGCTGGAAAGCGTGCTGGGCCGGCTGCCGGTCAGCCTGCTGCTGCGGGATTATCATCCCGGCAATCTGATGTGGCTGCCAGCCCGCGCGGGCGTGCAGTCCTGCGGGCTGCTGGATGTGCAGGATGCCGGCATCGGGCCCGTCAGCTATGACCTGTTGTCCCTGCTGGAAGATGCCAGGCGGGATGTGGCCCCCGATATTCAGGCCGCCATGCGCGCCCGCTATCTGGATGCCAGACCGGGGGTTGAATCCGATGCGTTCAACGCCAGCTATGCGGTGATGGGGGCGATGCGCCATGCGCGCATTCTGGGCCGGGTGGCCCAGCTTTGCGCCCAGGGCGGCAGCCGTAAACAACTGGCCTTTCTGGCCCGTGTCTGGGGCCAGTTCGCCCAGGCCATCCGCCACCCGCTATTGTCACCGGTGGCGGATTTTGTCGCCAGCCACCTGCCCGCTGACGGGGCGGTGGGGCATATTCTGGATCAGGCCGCGTAAAAGGCCAGCGACTGCTGGCCCGCGCCCGCGTGGGCGCGTAAGCCAAGGGCGCGGATGCGCCCGCCCGGCGATTGAGGGAACGCGAAAACTCCCTTGATCGGCCACGAGCAAGGGAGTTTCTTTCATGAGTTTCATGCCGAAGCGGGCCATGGTGCTGGCCGCCGGATTGGGAATGCGGATGCGGCCGATCACCCTGACCACGCCGAAACCGCTGATCGCAGTCGGTGGTAAGCCGATGCTGGACCATGCGCTGGACCGGCTGGCCGATGCCGGGGTGGCAGAGGCGGTGGTGAATGCCCATTGGCTGGCCGACAAGATCGCCACCCATCTGGCCGCCCGCCCCCAGCCCGCCCCCCGCATCACCCTGTCGCGGGAAGCCGACGTGCTGGAAACCGGCGGCGGCGTGCGCCATGCCCTGCCCCTGCTGGGGGATGAGCCGTTTTTCACCATCAATGCCGATATTGTCTGGCTGGATGGGCCGGTGCCCGCCCTGAAGCGGCTGGCCCAGGCCTGGGACGCCGACAAGATGGATTGCCTGCTGCTGGTCACGCCCACGGCCACGGCGGTGGGCTATGACGGGCGTGGCGATTACCATATGGACCCGGATGGCGTGCTGACCAGCCGCGTGGAGGGGGCGGTCAGCCCCTTCGTGATGGCCGGCATCGCCATCATGAAGCCGGAACTTTTCGCCAGCCACCCCGATGGGGCCTTCAGCCAGGGCCTGATCTGGCGGGAAGCCGAAGCAGCGGGTCGGCTCTATGGTGTGCGCCATGATGGCAACTGGTACCATGTCGGCACACCCGACGCCGTTCCCCTGGTGGATGCGCATTTGCGCGAACCGCTGGGGCGGGAGGTGGTGCCGTAAGGGGAGGCTCGCGCGATCTCAAACGTTGCTTCTGCTTCAGCTCCGTGATTTTTCTCGCTTCAACCGTTATTCCTGCCCTTTCAACCGTCATTCCCGCGAAGGCGGGAATCCATACGACGCTTCCACCAGAAGTCGGGTGCCGGGAGGCACCGTTGCTTGGATTCCCGCCTTCGCGGGAATGACGGTGGTGAGGGGCGATAACGATGGTTATCGAAGCGGGAAGTGCCGTTGAATGACCGAAATAACCAGCCTTCCCCTTCGCCCGTTTAGCACCCATCCCCCCCCCGGTCCCCATGCCCAACGTCTATACCCTTGCCCCCAACCTGCCCTTTGTTGACGCGCTGGCCGCCGGCCTGTGGGCGCGGGTGGAGGGCGATGCGCTGGCGTTGAGCCGGATCACCGTGCTGTTGCCCACCGCGCGCGCCGTGCGATCGTTGCGGGAGGCGTTTTTGCGCCTGTCGGGCGGGCGGCCCATTCTGCTGCCGCGCATGGCCCCGCTGGGGGATGTGGATAGCGACGAAATCACCCTGATGCTGGACGGGATGAAGGCGGGCGGGCTGGATCTGGCCCCCGCCATCGCTCCCCTGCGCCGGCAATTGCTGCTGTCCCGCGCCGTGCTGGCCGCCGGCGACAGTTTCGCCAAAACCAAGGCGCAGGCAGCAAGGCTGGGGCGGGAACTGGCCAAGCTGCTGGATCAGGTGCAGACGGAGCAATTGAGCTTTGACCAGCTCCGCACCCTGGTGCCCGATGATTATGCCGAACATTGGCAGGTGACGCTCTCGTTCCTGTCCATCATCATCGACCAATGGCCGGCAATCCTGGCCGATCTGGGGGTGGTGGACCCCGCGCAGGAACGCAATAACCGGCTGGCCGCCTTTGCCCGCGCGCTGGAACTGAACCCGCCCGGCCATCCGATCATCGCCGCCGGTTCCACCGGCACCATCCCGGCATCGGCCGACCTGCTGGCCACCATCGCAAGGCTGCCGCAGGGCGAAGTGGTGCTGCCCGGCCTGGACCAGGATATCGACGCCGAGACCTGGACCGCCTTGGATGAGGCGCACCCGCAATTCGCCCTGAAACACCTGATCAACCGGCTGGGCGTGGCGCGAGAAGAGGTGCAGGAATGGCCGGTGCCGGCCAGTATCATCCCAGCCTGCCCGCCGGCCCGCATCCGCCTGATTGCGGAGGCCATGCGCCCCGCCGGCACGACGGAGGCCTGGCGCGACCTGCCCGATATCGACCCCAGCGCCCTGGAACGGCTGCACCGGATCGACGCCACCACCCCGCAGGAAGAGGCGGGCATCATCGCGCTGATCCTGCGGGAAGCGCTGGAGATGCCGGAAAAGACGGCGGCCCTGGTGACGCCTGACCGCAATCTGGCCCGCCGGGTCGCCACCGAACTGGCCCGCTGGGGCATCAAGGTGGATGACAGCGCCGGCCGCCCGTTGGCGCAGACGCCGGTCGGCAGCTTCCTGCGCGTCATTGCCGATCTGGCGGTGCAGGGGGCCCCCATCCCGCTGCTGTCGCTGCTGAAACACCCGCTGGCCGGCGGCGGGATGGAGGCGGGGGACTTGCGCCGGCTGGGCCGCCAGTTGGAAAAGGCCGTGCTGCGCGGCCCGCGCCCGCCGGGCGGGCTGGACGGGTTGCGCCAGGCGCTGAACGGGGCCGACCGCCGCCGGCTGGGCAACCCGGCGCTGAAGGCCGATCTGCTGACCCTGGTGGACCGGCTGGAAGAACGGATGGGGGATTTCATCAATGCCGTGCGCGATGGGGAGGAACGGCCCCTGACCGACTGGCTGCACCTGCATGTGGGGGCAGCGGAGGCGATGGCAGCACTGGAGGCCGAACCTGGCAATGAGCGGCTGTGGCGTGACAAGGATGGGGAGGCAGCAGCCGCCTTCATTGACGAGTTGCGCGATGCCGCCACCGGCTATCCGGCCATGGGCGGGCGCGATTATGCCGGCTTGATGGAGGTGCTGATTTCCGGGCGGCCCGTGCGCCCTTCCTTCGGCCTGCATCCGCGCCTGCATATTCTGGGCCTGATGGAAGCCCGCCTGCAACAATTCGACACGGTGATCCTGGCCGGGCTGAATGAGGGGACATGGCCGCCCGCGCCTGCGCCCGACCCCTGGATGTCGCGTCCCATGCGCACCCGATTCGGCTTGCCCTCCCCGGAACGGCAGGTGGGGCAGGCGGCGCATGATTTCGCCCATGCCTGTGGGGCGCACACGCTCTATCTCTCCCGTTCCGAACGGGTGGACGGCACGCCCACCGTGCCGTCGCGCTGGCTGCTGCGGCTGGATACGGTGCTGGGCAAGGTGGGGCTGCGCGGGTCCATCGGCCATGCGGTGGAGCATTACCGCGCCCTGCATCAGGCCCTGGACCGGCCCGCCCAGGTGAAGCCCTGCCCGGCCCCCGCCCCCTGCCCGCCGCTGGATGCGCGCCCGCGCAAGCTGTCCGTCACCCAGATCGAAACCTGGATGCGCGACCCCTATGCCATCTATGCCAGGAAAATCCTGGCGCTGGAGGCGCTGGAGCCGATTGACGCCGACCCCGGTGCGGCGGAACGCGGGGAGATTCTGCACAAGGCGCTGGAGACTTTCATCCGCCGCTATCCGGTGCATCTGCCGGGCAATGCGCGCTCTGAACTGCTGGCCTGCGGACGGGAGGCGTTTGGCGACCTGCTCGACCAGCCGGGGGTGCAGGCCTTCTGGTGGCCGCGGTTTGAACGGGTGGCCGACTGGTTTTTGGGGGTGGAGGCGGAACGCCGCAAAACCATCCGCCCGCTGGCCATTGAGGTGACGGGCAGCATCCGCCTGACCCCGCCGGGCGGGGATTTCACCTTGACCGCCAAGGCCGACCGCATCGACCGCACGCCCACCGGCGGTGTGGTGCTGCTGGATTACAAGACCGGCCAGCCACCAACGGGCAAGGAGGTGCGGCTGGGCAAGGCCCCGCAATTGCCCTTGGAGGCACTGATCGCGCGGGAAGGCGGCTTTACGGAGATTGGGCCCGCCCAGGTGGAGGGGCTGGAATTCTGGCGCCTGACCGGCGGCGACCCTGCTGGCATCATCCAGACCCTGAAGGATGAATCCCACGATCTGGCGGATGAGGCGCGCGACGGGCTGCTGGCGCTGATTGAGGCGTTCGACGATCCTTCCATGCCCTATCGCAGCCAGCCGCGCCCCAGCTGGGCGCCCCGCTTCACCGATTACGCCCACCTGTCCCGCATCGCCGAATGGTCGGCGGGGGGCGGTGAGGAGGGGTAAAGCTTCACTGCAATGATAAAGGCCCCGCACGGCATATTCCGTGCGGGGCCTTTGGTCGGGTCGGGTCTTGAATGCCGTTCCTGTCCGGTTTTTTGCCCGCTTTCAGGCGGTGATATTCACGAAGCTGCCACGCGTACGGCCAGCCTGCACGGCTTCCCGCCGTTCGCTATCCGTGGGCGTGGTGTTCTGTGTCTGCTCTTGCTCCTGCTGGGCCGTCTGCTGTGCGGTGGTTTCCTGTTCCACCGGGCTTACAGCCGGCACCCGGCTCCCACCATCCGTGGAACGCACCGTCGGGCTTTGGGATACCACTTGGGATGCATATGCAGAAACGCCGCTGATCGCCATCACACACCTCGCTGGGCCTGTGGATAAGATAGGCCCGCCGGGCGGCGGCGTCAATCGCACCGATAGAATAGGCCACCCCGCGCCCCGTGCATTGCTGGGTCCGGGATCGGGGTGGCCCCCTGCAGGGGGTTTGTATTGGCCGTTCCCCCACCCCAGATATCAGGCATGATGGGAATATGCCTGATCAAACAAGGACCAGACCGATGATCAACCTGTTGCTGAACGTGCTTTGGGTTTTCCTGTTCGGCTTTGCTGCGGCGCTGGGCTGGCTGACGGCGGCCCTGGTCATGGTCATCACCATTGTCGGCATACCCTGGGCGCGGGCGGCGGTAAATATCGGTATCTTCATGCTCTGGCCCTTCGGTCGGGTGGCGGTCGACCGGGCCGACCTGACCGGGCAGGAGGATTTGGGCACCAGTGCGCTGGGCAGCATCGGCAATATCATCTGGTTCATCTTCGCCGGCATCTGGCTGGCGCTGGGCCATCTGCTGCTGGGGCTGGCTTTCTGCCTGACCATCATCGGCATCCCCTTCGGCTTCCAGCATTTCAAATTCGCCGGATTGGCGCTCGCCCCGATCGGCAAGACCATCGTTGACCGCGAAGTGGCCGACGCCATCTATGCGCGGCGGTAAGGGGATCATATAAAAGGGCATGTTCCACGCCCTTTTATATTTACATTCTCCCTCAGGCGCCGGGCACCGCCATCCGGCGGCTTGGCTTCACGCGCACACGTGTGCGCGGGCCGGTGGTCACCGGCCTCCAAGGGGCATGGAACATGCCCCTTGGCATCACCCTTCCAGCAAGTCAGCCGCATTGCCCTTGGCCAGCATGTCCAACCAGGCATCGGCCAGCCGGTCGGTTTCCGCCACCACATACCGCCAGTAACGCTGGCGTTCGGCGGTGGGCAGGCGGGTGAAGTCGCCACGGTCGGGGATTTTGCCGTGGGGCAGACGACCGATGAAATCATCCGACGGGCAGATCAACAGGGTGCGCGACAGGCTCGTCGCACCGGGCCAACGCCAGCGCAACGCCTTGTCGAACCAGCCGGGCACCAGCCTTGCCCCGAAATGCGGGTAGAGCACCAACCCCGGGGCCTGCCAGTCGATATCCAGATGGTAATCGATGATGCCGCCATCCAGATAAAGCCCCGGCCTGGCCCCTGCCAGATCGGCCACCCCATCGAAGACAAAGGGCACGGCGGATGATGCCAGCAGCCCCGGCAGCAGGTTATCCGCCGTCAGCGCCACCGCCTGGGTGGGAAAGGGGACCGTCAGGCTGAAGGGTGGCGGGGTGCGCCGGTCATGCAGCACGGTGCGTTCGAAGAACAGGCCCAAGGACCGCCGGCTGACCGCATTGGCCAGCCCCGCCGCCACCATCCCCAGGCCAAGCCCCAGCTTGCTGCCGGGGCTGATCACCCCGCGCCCGCGCACGGCCAGGATGCTGGCCCGCATGAACGGATGGTCCAACATGGCCGTCCCCCCGTTCTGTCCGAAAATAACGGACAGGAATTCCCGGCAATGGTCCGTCAATTCCGCGGATGTCACCGGCGGTTCCACCGCATAATCCAGATAGGCCTGTTCAAAGCGCTTGCAGGCGGCCACCGGGTCCGTTTGGGCCAGACAGGCAAAGCGCCAGGTGCCGATGGAACTGCCCACCAGATGCAGGGGCCGGGTGCGGTTGCGGAACCAATGGTCGAACAGCGCCTGATCCAGCCGGGTCAGCGCCAGCCATTTCGCCCCACCCGACGCAGCGGCGACGATATCGAACATCTCCTCATGCAGCCCCTCGGCACGGATGCGGGCGGCGGCCTCTGGACCGGCGATCAGGCGCAGGGGGGAAGGGGGCATGGGGCGGGTCCGATCTCAGCCTCAACATGATGCAGGCGGGGAGCCGCTATTGACGCCACCCGCCGCCCCATGGTGATAGTGCGCCCAACCTTCCCCGACAATATGGACACCGAGGGCGGACCCCCATGTTCAACATCGCCACCGTTGATTTCCAGGCGCCCGATGCCGCCGAACAGTTCGTGCGTTCCATGCACGAAACCGGTTTCGCCGTGCTGCGCAACCATCCCATCGATACCGGCCTGATCGCTGACCTGTACAAGGTCTGGGCCGATTTCTTCGCCTGGGACGGCAAGCATGAATACACATTCGACCCGCAGTTCCAGGATGGCTATTTCCCCTTCAAGTCGGAAAATGCCAAGGACAGCGCGGTCAAGGATCTGAAGGAATTCTACCATGTCTATCCCGCCCGCCGGTTGCCGCCGGGGGTGGAGGATGCCACAAGCCGCATGTATGACGATTTGCGGGGCCTGGGCGACCGGTTGCTGGGCTGGATTCAGGATCAGGTGCCGGCCCAGGTGCGCGACAGTTTCTTCGAACCGCTGCCCGGCATGATGGAAGGGTCGGACCGGTCGCTGTTCCGCATCCTGCATTACCCGCCGATCGGCAAGGGGTATGAGCCGGGGGCCGTGCGCGCGGCGGCACATGAGGATATCAACCTGATCACCCTGCTGGTCACGGGTTCGGAACCCGGCCTGCAGGCACAGGATACGGCGGGTAATTGGCATGATGTGCCGTGCGATGCCGGGATGATCGCCGTCAATGGCGGCGACATGCTGAAACTGGCTTCGGGCAATTACATCCCCGCCACGCCGCATCGGGTGGTGAACCCGCCGCCCGAACATAATGTCTCGCGCTATTCCATGCCGATGTTCCTGCACCCGCGCGCCGATGTGCGCCTGTCGGCGGAACTGACGGCCGGCGAATTCCTGGATCAGCGCCTGCGTGAAATCGGGCTGAAGAAGTGATTGCGGTCCGACACCGGCCCCGCGGAAAAGAAAAATGGGCCCCGCCAATGGCGGGGCCCGGGAAGTTTTGGGGAAGAGATAATCAAGAACAAACAATCAGGGTAACCCCGGTCCCGTGCCGTCCGCCAAAAGGGGCGGGGGAGGCGGGCCGGCACCGGACCGGAGTGATACCCTTTCGCCAACATGGTAGCCGGATGGTTGGGCGCCATTCTGCCACCTTCCCGATGCCGAAGTGGGCGTCGCATCGGGTGGCGATATGGCTTATACGCAACACCCAAGAAAAACTTTCGCACCTATCCTGAATTTTTTTCGTACATTTTTTGATCAAAATGTCTGTTGTCGGGCGACAGTGCACTTGGTTCTGTCCGTATAATCCACATGCTGGCAATCAAACATGACCGCGCGGAAGATCGCCCGGCCGGGCGCATAGCCCCAAACGGTGGCCTGACAAGGCGGGATAATGGTGTGACGATGAAGGTGGCCGTGACGACTCCGAAGGACGCGGTGGAGCCGTTGCTGGATGACGACACGCTGTTGGCGCGCATCGCCAACGGTGACAGGGGAGCGTTCGCTGTGCTGGCGTCCCGGCACACGGCACGCGCCCTGGCTGTCGCCCAGCGTATCCTGGGCGGTGCCGGGGAGGCTGACGAGGTGGTGCAGGAAGCCTGGGTGCGGGTCTGGACCCGCGCCGGGCAATGGCAGGCCGGCGGCAACGCCCGGTTTTCCACCTGGCTGCACCGGGTCGTGGTCAATCTCTGCATCGACCGTCGACGCCGTCCGGGCTTCTCCCCGTTGGAGGATGCACCGGAAATGGCCGATCCGTCACCCAGTGCGAGTGCCTTGATTGCCAAGCGCGAAATGTCGGAGCAAATGGCAGCGGCGCTCGCCGACCTGCCGGAACGGCAGAGGGCGGCCATCGCGCTTTGCTATTATGAAGAGATGAGTGCTGCCGAGGCGGGAAAGGTCATGGAGCTGTCCATTCCCGCCGTTGAATCACTGCTGGCAAGGGCACGACGCGCATTGCGCAGTCGGCTGGCGGTGATGGGCGTTACCGGGGTGGGGGAGGATGAGTGATGATCAAAGGAACTGGAAAAACAGGTGAACCGACGCAAGGCCCGATGAATCTGGCCGCTTTCCGGGACATGCTGGACATACATGGTGCCGCCATGCGCCGCTGGCCGGTGGAACAGCGTTCCGCTGCACAGGCGCTGTTGACCCGTTCGGCACAGGCGCGTGACGCATTAAGGGAAACCGCCGCTCTGGACGCACTGCTGGATGGCATGCCATCCCCGCAGGTGGACGAGGCGCGGGTGGCCCTGGTGGTTGCCGGTGCGCTGAATGCGCTTCCGGTGCCGGGGTATGCGGGCACCCGTAACCGGAAAGGCGTTTTCGCCCTGACGGGCTGGGAACGGTTGGCCGAACTGCTGCGAGGGCTGATGCCGTCACCGGCATGGTCGCGCGCCGCCGGATTGGCTACCTGCACGGCGTCAGGTCTTCTGGTAGGGATGCTGGCACCGATGCCGGCCACCTCGGCCGACGCCGTGCAGACCCCGACAGCCATCGCCACCCATGGCAGCGATTATGGCGGCGGTACCGACCTGACCAGCGCCGTGCTGTCCCCCTATTCGCTGGAAAGCCTGTTCCAATGAGCGGCCAGAACCTGATACGGACCGCCCTTCTGGGGTCGGTCGGCCTGAACCTGTTCCTTCTTGGGGTGCTGGTGCCCAATTGGCTGGGCCATAACCGCATGCCCCCAGGGATGCTTATCGCGCCCGGCGTGATGGGGCCGGGGCCCGTACGCGACATGATGATGTTGCGTCAGTCCCTGGAGGAGTTGCCCCCCGCCGACGCGGAGATCATGCGGAACCTGCTGGATAGGGGGCAGGGACAGTTCATGAAGATCGGCAACGATGTCCGCAAGCAATTCGCAGACGTGCTTGAACTGGTCAAGGCTGATCCGTTTGATAGCAAGGCGTTGCTGGCAGAGTTCGATAAACTGTCCGCCAAGCGTGACGCGTTTGACCGGGCACGCTTGGCGGAGGCGGTGGAAGCCCTGTCGAAAATGTCGGCGGAAGGCCGCCGCAAGCTGGCCGAGTCCCGCTTCTCCCGCCGGATCATCGAAGTTGGTCCCGGTGGTCCTGACGGCGGCCCGCCGGGTGAAATGGGGCCCCGTCCTGGCGGCATTCCTTTTGACCGGGATCGCATGGTGAACCCGCCCCCGCTGGCACCCGGCGATGCCGAGCGCCCGCCGGAAGCAGATGGCCCAAAGCAACCCTGATACCAATCTGCCTTGATCGTGATCGATCAAGGCAGATTTCGCTTATCCCTCAATCGCCGGGCGGGCGCATCCGCGCCCTTGGCTCGCGCGCCACATGGCGCGGGCCGGCAGTCGCCGACCTCCAAACTGCCTAAAGGTCAACCTTCTGGCCACCGCCAGCCCGGCGCGTGAGAGAAAACGATCAAAGGCCGGACGGCGACAAGCCCTCCGGCCTTTTTTATCCCTTCGCCTTGGGCCCGCGTGCCAGTGGGTGGTGGCGTTCCACCGTCTGTTTCAGCCGTTCACCCGCCACATGGGTGTAAATCTGGGTGGTGCCGATATCGGCATGGCCCAGCATCTTCTGCACCGACCGCAGATCAGCCCCGTGGTCCAGCAGGTGGGTGGCAAAGCAGTGGCGCAGCACATGGGGGCTGACCTTGGAGGGGGGCAAGCCCGCATCCAGCGCGAGTTCCTTCAGCAACTGGCCGAACCGCTGGCGTGTCAACACACCCGCCGTGGCGCGCGATGGGAAAAGAAAGTGCTGCTGCCTGCTCTCCCGCCCCGGCGTCATGAAATAGGCACGGTCGGGCAGATAGGCTGTCAGCGCATCGCGCGCCGGCACCGACAAAGGCACCAGCCGTTCCTTGCCGCCCTTGCCGCGCACCATCAGAGCCCGACCATCGCGCATCAGCGCGGCGACGGGCAGGCCCACCAGTTCCGACACGCGCAGACCGCTGGCATAAAGGATTTCCAGCAATGCCGTCAGGCGCCGCCCCTCCGGTGCGCCCCGTTTTGCGGCGGCGGCCAGCAATGCCGCCACATCCGCCTCCCCCAATATCTTGGGCAGCGGGCGGCCCTGACGCGGCGTATCCAGCACAGAGGCGGGATCTTCCGCCCGCACCCCCTCCGACACCAGGAACTTATAATATTGCCGCAAGGCCGACAGGCGACGGGCCACCGTGCGCACCGATGATTTTGCCTTTGCCTGATCAGCGGCCAAATGGTCCAGATAGGCGCGCAGATCGTCGCTGTTGGCCCGGTCCAGTGCGGGGCGGCGCTGGGCAGCCAGGAAGGCGGCGACGTCGCCCAGATCACGGCGATAGGCATCGCGCGTGTTGGCAGCGGCAGCGCGTTCGGCCACGATCATATCCAAAAACCCGTCCACCCAGGGCGGCAGCGGTACCGGCGCCTTGCGCGGACGACCGGGGCGTGTTCTGGCCCCGGTGGTTGGTGTGTCCCCCGTCCTTGCCATGCCTCAGCCCGCCGGGCGCAGCAGGTTGGCCATCGCCTCGACCGCAATGCGGCGGGCCTGATCCCTCAGCCCTACCCGGTTCAAGCTGCCCACGATCCCGGCAATATCCATGGCCGTGGCCCCGGCCACCCCTTCCGGCCCCAGCAGAAAGACAGCATCCAGCAGCACCGCCGCTTTGGATTTGCCGGCAGCCGGGCTGCCATCGGCAAAGGGCGGGGGTGTTTCCGCCTGCTTTTCCACCGCCGACAGGATCAACAGCACCTGATCGGCCAGATCGCGGGCAGCATCCCCGCCCAGGTCGCGCAGCCAGCGGGTCTTGTCGATCTCCACCTCCCGCACCAGCCCATAGGCAGCAGCCAGGGGCCAGAGGCGGGCAAAGGCGCCTTCATCCTTGTTGGCGTTGTAATCATCCCGCGCCAGGTTGAACCAGGCGGTGGCCGCCCTGGTATCGCCCTGCACCAGCTGCAGGCGCGCCACCAGCGGGGCGACAACGGCAAAGCCCACCGTCAGCCGGAAATCCGCCGTCTGTTCCAGCAGAAGCCTTCCATAGGGGCCCGCCTGCAGGCTGCTGCCACTGGCGATCATGGCGGTTTTGAACAGGCCGGCCTTGGCGGCGGGGGTGGGTTCGGCACGCAGCGCCTTCAACACCTGGGCACGGAACAGCGGCGTGGCCTTGCGCGCCGCCGTTGTCGTCATTGCCTTGGGATCACCGCCATCAACCTTGTCGGAAAGCGCAGCCAAACCGGCAGCATCCAGCCCGCCCAGCAGGGCGGCGCGTTCGCCAAAGCCCACCCGTTGCGGCAGGGGGATCTGGTCAGCCCGCGCCAGGGCAGCCAGCGGACCCACACCGTTGGCCTTCAGGTCCGCCGGGGGCAGGCGACCGGACGCCAGCATCAGGGCCAATTGCACGGGTGTGGGGTCGGCAACCCCCTTCACCTGTGCGGTCTGCGCCGCGGCGGCCCCTTCGGCCAGACGGAAGAAAATATCATCCTTCTCCCCCTGTTCGCGCAGCATATCGATGCCCAGCAGCGCCATATCGGTATTGCCGGCAGCGATCTGGCAGACCATCTGCCATTTCTGCCAGATCGGGTGGTTGAACCGGCCCATCAGCTCCGGTACGCGGGTGCAGGCGCGTTCACGGTCGCCGGCCAGCCAGGTCAGTTCCGCCCAGGCCGTGGCCGTCGCCTCGTCCTTCAACGGTTCGGCGGTCATGTCCAGCAGGGCGTCAGCCCCCGCCAGATCGCCGATGCGGGCCAAAGCCTCCACCCGCAGCGCGATCAGGCTGCGCGCCGCCCCATCACCTGCCGGCGGGTCGGCAACGGTCAGCAGCAGGCTGCGGGTGGCATCGCGCAGGGCGGGCGAGGTCAGACCGGCGGGGATGCCGGCCAGCAGCGCCTCCGCCTCCACGCGGGCGGTGCCGGCCCACATGTCGGCGGGCAGGCCCCCTTCATTCATCCGCAGCGTGCCGGCGCTGTCCGGGTCGGGCGCCCTCAATTCCTCCACCATCACGCCGCTGGGCGCACGGGGGCTGGATTCGACAGCAGCGGGCATGCCACCGCCATCGGACGGGCCGTCCACTGGCAAGGCGCCACGCTCCGGTGTGGTGGTGTCGGCCTGGACCGCATCACCCGCCGGCGCAGGGTTGGCCGGTTGTGCCTGGGGAAACAGGGGCACCGGGGCCCCCGATTGCGCCAGGGCGGGGCCGGCCAGCAGGCCCAGCGCCACCCCGGCCAGCAGCAGCGCCCGCACGGACGCGCCGCAGCGATCAGCCGAACCGGTCATTCGGTATCACCCGTTCCACCGGCTGCGAGGGTGCCGGCATATCCCAGGTGGCCAGGAAAGCGAAACCACCCACCCCCGTAACCAGGATCAGCAACAGCAGGATCGACAACAGCTTGCTCATGAACAACCGGTTCCAGGCGCGCCACGGGGAAGGATCGACCTTGCCCCCGGCGCGTCGTAACGGGGGCAGGTCGGGCAGGTCGCCGGACCACCCGCCAGAGTGGCGGGGCCGGCCCCCCGGCCTTGGGGGATGCGAACGGCGGGCGGGCCATGCTATGGAAACCGCCGACACCGGCCACGCCAACCCCGCCACCATACCGCCCGGTGCCGGGGCTGGCAACGCCGCCACTTTCCGGTCGCCTTCATTGGATCAGAAAACCCATGTCCGCCAAAAGCTCCGGCCCCGCCATTCCCAAGACCATCGTGCTGATCGGCCTGATGGGGGCCGGCAAGACCAGCATCGGCAAGCGGCTGGCCGCCCGGCTGGGCTTGCCCTTTGTTGATGCCGATCATGAGATCGAGCGTGCCGCCGGCTGTACCATCCAGGAAATTTTCGACCGGTTCGGGGAGGCGGGGTTCCGCGACGGGGAGCGCCGCGTGATTGCCCGGCTGCTGGAACAGCCGGTGCTGGTGCTCTCCACCGGCGGCGGCGCCTTCATGGATGCGGAAACCCGCGCCCTGATCCGCGAACGCGGCCTGTCCATCTGGCTGCGCGCCGATCTGGACCTGCTGGTCCACCGCACGGCCCGGCGTGACCACCGCCCCCTGCTGCGCCAGGGCGACCCGCGGGAGGTGCTGGGCCAGTTGATGGAAATTCGCTACCCCGTCTATGCCGAAGCCGACCTGACCGTGGACAGCGACGACAGCCCACCTGAACAGACCACCGAACGGGTGCTGTCCGCCTTGCGCGCCCATCTGGCACTGGGGGGCGGGGTTGCAGCCGATGGGGTTCCAATCACGGACACCGAAGCCTAATCTCGCAGCATAACAATATTACGTTCCCCTGCCGGAAAGTGCCCTTCCATGTCGCACCCCAGCGCCAACCGTTGCATCGTTCCTGTCGCCTTGGATGACCGCGCCTATGACATCCATATCGGTGCCGGCCTGCTGGCCGATGCAGGCGCGCTGATCAAGGCGGTGGTGCCGGGCCGGCCCCTGGTGGTGCTGACCGACAGCAATGTGGCCGAACGCCATCTGGCCCCGCTGCAAGCATCCCTTGCCGCCAGCGGGGCCAGGCTGCTGGAACCTGTCGTGGTGCCGGCGGGCGAGGCATCCAAGGAAATGTCCCGGTTGGGTGAGGTGATGGACGCGCTGCTGTCGCGCGGCATTGAACGCAAGACGGTGCTGGTGGCGCTGGGCGGCGGCGTGGTGGGTGACCTGGGCGGTTTCGCCGCCGCCATCGCGCTGCGTGGGTTGGATTTCATCCAGGTGCCGACCACCCTGTTGAGCCAGGTGGACAGTTCCGTTGGCGGCAAGACCGGCATCAACAGCCGCCATGGCAAGAACCTGATCGGTGCCTTTCACCAGCCGCGTCTGGTGCTGGCCGATACCGACACGCTGGCCACCCTGCCGAAACGCGAAGTGCTGGCCGGCTATGCGGAGGTGGTGAAATACGGGCTGATCGACAATCCCGCTTTCTTCGCCTGGCTGGAAGAACATGGAAGCGCCATCGCCGAAGGGGATCCGGCCTTGCTGGCCGAAGCCATCCGCGTGTCCTGTCTGGCCAAGGCCGCCATCGTGGCGCAGGACGAGAAGGAATCGGGCCTGCGTGAACTGCTGAACCTGGGCCACACGTTCGGCCATGCGCTGGAGGCGGAGGCCGGTTACGGCGACGCCCTGCTGCATGGCGAAGCGGTTGCCATCGGCATGGTGATGGCGTTCGACCTGTCGGTACGCATGGGCCTGTGCCCGGCCGAGGATGCCGCCCGCGCCCGGGCGCATCTGGCCGCTGTGGGCCTGCCGGTGACGGCGGCGCATCTGGGCGGTGGCACCTGGACGGCGGAAAGGCTGCTGGCCCATACGGCCAAGGACAAGAAGGTGAAGGATGGCCGCGTCACCTTCATCCTGGCGCGCGGCATCGGCAAGGCGTTCCGTTGCGCCGAGGTGGCGCTGGATGATGTAAAGGCGGTCTTCGCCGCCTCCCTGGCCGGGTGAGGGCGCGATGACCGCCACTGCCCTGTCCATCCCGCGCCTGATCGGCCATCGTGGAGCCGCCCGCCACGCCCCGGAAAACACCCTTTCCGGCATGCGTACCGCCGCGCTGCAGGGGGCGCTGTGGGTGGAACTGGATGTGAAGCTGACGGCGGACGGCGTGCCCGTGCTGCTGCATGATGATGATCTGGACCGCACCACCAACGGCCATGGGCCGGCGGCGCAGATCGATTTCGTCGATCTGCGCAGGCTGGATGCCGGTTCCTGGTTCGGGCCCGAATTCCGGGGGGAGAAGGTGCCAACCCTGGCGGAGGCGATCCAGGCGGCCAGCCTGCTGGATCTGGGCCTGAACCTGGAAATCAAGCCCTGCCCTGGCCGCGATGAACAGACGGCGGGCATCGCCCTGTCGCTGGCGTTGGGCCTGTGGCCGGCCGACCGCCCCCCACCGCTGATCAGCAGCTTTTCCGTGGAGGCGCTGGCGATGGCGAAGAATGTCGCCCCGCACTGGCCACGCGGTTACCTGATGGATGAAGTGCCGGTCGATTGGGCGGAAATCGCCGACCAGTTGAATGTCGCCACCATCAATATCAATGCCAAACGCGAAAATGCGGAAAGCATCGCCGCCTTCCGCGCCACCGGTCGCCCGGTGTTGGCCTATACGGTGAATGACGCCGCAGAGGCGCGGCGCCTGTTCAACTGGGGCATCACCGGCCTGTTCACCGATACGCCCAAGGGGCTGCTGGAGGGACTGACGGGAAAGCGATAATAACCAAGGGCCATCGTGGATGGATCTTGGTTTATCAATATTTCCTGCGTGTCTGGAATGCGTCACCCGTTTGTGGCGGAGTGCGGATGCAAGGGTGCGGTGATCGTCGACCGCTGCGGGGGATTGACAAGGCCCCTTGATATCAAGCTTGTCAGCCCTCGCAATGGCCGTCAGCTGACGCATGGCGGCGCTGTTTTCACCGCTGTTCCTTGCCAGCCCGTCAGCCCGCCCCCATACTCAGCCCCCATGCAGAAGAACCGCCCCAACTTGTCCTTTGATTTCCGGGAAACGCCCCGCAGCCAGCTGCGGATGTGCGAGCATCCCGGCTGCGCGGGTCAGGGGGAATACCGGGCGCCCAAGGGGCGGGACAAGCTGAACGAATATTGGTGGTTCTGCCTGGATCATGTGCGGGAATATAACAAGTCCTGGGACTTCTATGCCGGCATGACGCAGGAGCAGATCGAACGGCATCTGCGCCAGGATACCACCTGGCAGCGACCCACCTGGCCCATGGGTGACTGGCGTACCCGCGAACGCAACACCCGCGACAAGATATTCAATGGCGGTTTCGCCTTTGGTGCCGACTGGGCGGGGGAGGAGACGCAGACCAAGCGCCAGCCCCCGCGCGCCAAGCCACCCACGCCGGAGGAAGAGGCGCTGGCCGTGCTGGAACTGCCGCCCGATGCCGATTTCACCACCATCAAGACCCGTTACCGGCTGCTGGCCAAACAGCACCATCCCGACGCCAATGGCGGCAGCAGGGAGGCGGAGGAACGGTTGAAAACCATCAACCAGGCCTACAACACCCTGAAAGCCGCCTTCGGCAGCGGGCTGTAGCCGCCCACCGACCCGACAGACGACGAACCAGACCCCGCAGAACTGGAAAACATGGCACCCGATATGGCAACCTCTCCCCAGGCCACCCCGCACACGCTGCCCGATATCACCGTTTCGGTGCGTGACACGTTCGGCATCGACAGCGACATGATGGTGCCGGCCTTCTCCACCGCCACCGAACATGTGCCGGAGCGGGACGAGGCCTATCGTTTCGACCGTGAGACCACCATGGCCATCCTGGCGGGCTTTGCCTATAACCGCCGCGTCATGGTGCAGGGTTATCACGGCACCGGCAAATCCACCCATATCGAACAGGTGGCCGCCCGGCTGAACTGGCCTTGCGTCCGTGTCAACCTGGACAGCCATATCAGCCGCATCGACCTGATCGGCAAGGACGCCATCGTGCTGCGCGATGGCAAGCAGGTGACGGAATACCGCGAAGGCATCCTGCCCTGGGCCCTGCAGCACGCCTGTGCCGTTGTGTTCGATGAATATGATGCCGGTCGCCCGGACGTGATGTTCGTCATCCAGCGCGTGCTGGAAGTGGAAGGCAAGCTGACCCTGCTGGACCAGAACAAGGTGATCCGCCCGCACCCGGCCTTCCGCCTGTTCGCCACAGCCAACACGGTGGGCCTGGGTGACACCACGGGCCTGTATCACGGCACCCAGCAGATCAACCAGGGCCAGATGGACCGCTGGAACATTGTCACGACCCTGAATTACCTGCCCCATGCGCAGGAGACGGAGATCGTGCTGGCCAAGGTGCCGGAATATGACACGGATGATAAGCGCGGCATCGTGGCGGCCATGGTGCGGCTGGCCGATCTGACACGCGCCGGCTTCATCAATGGCGACATCTCCACGGTGATGAGCCCGCGCACGGTCATCACCTGGGCGCAGAACGCCGCCATTTTCGGCGGTGATATCGGCTTCGCCTTCCGCGTCACCTTCCTCAATAAGTGCGATGAGGTGGAGCGCGCGGCGGTGGCAGAATATTACCAGCGCTGCTTCGGCCAGGAACTGCCGACCGGTGCCTTCAAGGGCACGCTGGTCTGATTAGTCCCGCGATTTCATCGCCCGGTGGCGTTATTGCGGCATCGGGCGGTTTCCATTACGGTGACTTGGTGGGGTGCATGTAATGGGAGTTGCTGATGAAGAAGATGATTTTCTGCCTTGCGGTTGGCCTGCTGGCGGCGCAGCCGATGGCGGCAACAGCCTGGGCACAGGCCAGCCAGGACCAGGTGGCAACCACACCGCCGGCACCTGCCGCTGCGGTGCCGGAAGCCGCTGATCCCGACGCGAACAAGGAGATCTGCAAGGCGCAGACCTCCACCGGGTCGCGTCTGGCCAAGAAGAAGACCTGCCGGACCAAGGCGGAATGGGACGAATATTACCGCATCCAGCGGCAGGATGCCGAACAGATGCAGCGCGGCGACATGGCCAACCGCACGCCGCGCGGCAGTTGATCGGCCAAGCTGGCCACAGCATTTGGGTCTGGCAGCGGCAAGGGATGATGGGCCCCTTCCGCAACCCTCCCGGCGATGGCGTCCTTTAATACCAACCTGCCGAGGGGTTGACCTTTGGCAGGTTGGAGGCTGGCGACCGCCAGCCCGCCGCCCATGCGGCGCAAGCCAAGGGCGCGGACGCGCCCGCCCGGCGCATGAGGGCGCATGAAATCTCGCTTGATCGCTCACGATCAAGCGAGA
>Ga0209373_10000708_pt1 | contig 47962 bp, 35 predicted proteins | sample Higcelweek5metaG_FD_187173 | JGI IMG/M metagenome (GOLD analysis project Ga0209373, IMG submission 187173) | Freshwater pond sediment microbial communities from the University of Edinburgh, under environmental carbon perturbations - High... | ecosystem: Environmental > Aquatic > Freshwater >... | reverse complement strand
GCATTTCTGTTATTGTTCCAGGGCAGCGACACCATCCAGACGGAAAGGTTGGCTGCGGGCTTGTTGCAGGCCAGGCGTATCGTGATAGAGGTAGTACCTGACAGATGCAGGTCGTCTTTGAGAGCGGGTGAAAGATAGATCAGCCGGTGGGTGGTCCAGTCGGCCTGAGCCAGCGCATCACCACTAAAAGATACATTATCAATAAACGCTTCTTTACCCTGGCCAGGTATCTGGGTCGCAATCAGTTCCCCGGCTTTTGGTGCGCCGGCTTTAAGGTACAATTTCACCGGTCGCGCATCGGGATTAGGATAATCGGCATAAGCTGAAGGGTTTTTATTATCATCCTTTTCACGGACGATCCAGGCTTTGGGCCCTCCGGGAACTCCATTGTCAACCCCATGCAGGTAGTGGGCAAACCATTTGTTCATCATCCCGAACGGAGGTTCACCCCCGTGTCCACCCTGGGTATAATAGATCTGACACGGCAAGCCTTTGGCTTTCACTGCATTGTAAATTCTTAAACTATGTTCCGGATTCACGTTCCAGTCATTGAACCCATGGGCCATCAACATGGCACACTTCATCGGGCCAAGGTCATTCAGATAATCTCTGCCGGCCCAAAAATCGTTATAATCACCAGTTACCCGGTCCTGACCCCGGGCCAGCTCCCCGTCACGAATGACCGAGTCGCAGTAAGCACAATGTTCCGGATTACTATGGATAAAATCATAGAGTACATCGATATCTTCACCAAGCCAGCCGCCCGGCGACCTGACCAGTCCGTTTGACCGGTAGTAGTGGTAATAGGAAGTATTGGGAGCTATCGGGATGATCACTTCAAGCCCTTCAACACCGGTTGTTGCTGCTGCCAGCGGTAGAGTTCCGTCGTATGAGGTGCCGGTCATGGCAACCTTTCCGGTGGTCCAGGTGGCAAAAACCTGCTCATAGCCATCCGGGGTGGTAAATCCTTTGGCACGGCCATTCAGCCAGTCGATTACAGCTTTCGGGGCCAGCGATTCGTTGTCGCCACCCACTGTCGGGCACCCCTGTGAAAGACCGGTTCCGGGAGATGAAGAGTGCACCACGATATATCCCTGTGGCACCCACACATCGACCTGAGCTTTAGAGATCACCGGCCGTTTGATCCGGGGAACGATCGGAGGCATTTTTTTTCGGGCAACCGGAGCCGTGTTCAGTTCCTGGCGGGGATTCCAGAAATATTGCAGGTCACCGGAACCCACACCGGCAAAGTAAGGACTCGATTCATAGATCACCGGCAACTTCAGCCCTTCGGTCTGAGTTTGTTTCGGACGGGTTACATCCACGTGCATGCGGTCAGGCTTCCCGTCGCCATCCGTATCAAACTCCGTTTCAACCCACAGATCTTCGATAATCCAATCAGCCGGATCACTGAATTCAGGAACCTTCTGCGTCATGCCTTCAGCAAATACCGGCACTGCCTTTTTCTGCGCGAATAATCCATTGGAACAGCCCAGCGTGAGGGATGCAAAAACCAGCGGAAAGAGTATTAATTTTTTCATATATGTTAATTTATCGATTTTTTTCAGGAAGTTACGCGTTACGCGTAACGCGTAACGGGCTAATTGCTGTAATGGCTGAACGCTTCGGCAATACCAGCCGTTTGGGTGTCGCCGGAGTGAACCAGAACGCGGTAACGCAGGTGGAGGGAATCTCCCTTTTTCAGGTTGGTTCCGGCGGTTTCATCGGCAGGCCAGTACATCGGCGTCGGAGAGAAGAATCCATAATTGCGGGTGAACCAGGGCGATGGGTACCAGGGATTTGAAGGATGCTGCAGGATGGCCATTCCTTCGGTTTTCCCGTTACGGGTGCCAAAGCAATCCATCCAGGGCGACTTTTTACCGAATGTGCCGTTATCGCCGGATTCGCCTGAATTTCCTTCGGCATTAACCATTGTCCCGCCATTGGCTACCGACAAGTCGGGGGCCATCCGTCCGCTGAAAAATGAGTGGTTGGTCTTTTCAATCCTGACATCCATCAGCATATCCAGGGTAATATCAAAATCGATCTGATACAGCTCTTTGGCAGGTGCGGTGATCGTGATAGTCCGAAAATCCTTAATCGGTGACAATGCACCCGGGCGACTCCAGATGCACTCATTTACGATGACCACACTATCTCCGCCTGTCTTTAGAATTTCGGCCCGCAAAGTGCGGATCTGCCCCCTGTCGATCCCCTCCTGCCAGTAATTGCCGCCATTTACCCGGTCGCAGCCGAAAAAAAGCGAGCTGTGATGCGGATACAGACTGTTCCTCATCGAGGTGACACTAAACCCGGAGGGCCCGTTTACCGGAAAAAAGAACGGGTATTTTTCATCTTCCGAAAAGATATATTGAGTGAAAAGATTGCCGTTAATACTGATGTCGATGCGGTTACCTACTTTAACGGCAGCCACCTGGGATCGCGCCGGGATGCTACCAATCAGCATAATGGCCATCAGAAGAACAGTCGATATTGCTTTCATGTTGAAAAGGATATTTCCAAAACAGTAATATAATCGGGTTCAGTCAGACAAATATAATAATTCAACGGCTCGCGTTCCATGTATATCAAACAACAAAATTGGCCGGAATCAGGGAATAGCTACATTTGAAAAAAAATCCTATTATGAAACATTACCTTCTGGCCCTCTGCATACTTTGCTCTTTCCCTTATTTTTCTCAGGCTCAAAATGGAAAGTTTGATGTCCGTTTTGGTATTGGATCCTCCTTGCTGGGATCCGGAGACATGCGTACCATCACATTTGAAAACGAGTTGAACTTCAAGATCAACAAATATCTGGAAACATCATTATCTGTTGATTACGGAAAAAGCGACTCGGGTGTTTACGAATATGCATCCTATATTCAGGGTAACCTTAACCTGTTTGTATCTCCATTTAAAAACACTGGCAGAAATGATTTCAGAGTTGGCGGAGGACTTTCGGTTATGAATGTTTCAGACGGATATCTGCAATCGGCACAGTATACAAACGGCGTACTGACGGATGCTGATTATATGCTTGATCACAGGCATGATCTCGGATATAGTATCATTGTTGAAGATGTTTATTTTCTGACCAGGAATTTTCTGATTGGCCTTAAACTGTTTACTCAACCCTATTCAAACGGAGATATCAACTCCGGAGCATTACTGAAGATCGGCATTGCATTGTAATTCAATAGGTTGGTAATGCACTTAGATGAAAACTATTACTTACATTAAATGAAGAAATTACTCATTTTCATTTCTACGGCCTTCCTATTTGGCAGTTGCGTTACTATCAATCAGTACAACAGGAATTTAACTGTTCCGAAAAATGAAGAACAATTAAAATCAGATGTTGATTATACCTATCATAAGCTTCAGCAACTTCACCCGGCCCTTTATTGGTACACCAGCAAACAGTCGTTGGATTTCAAATTCGACAGTTTAAAAACCACGATCAATGCACCCATGACCAGTAATGAGTTTTATCTGAAAATCGCTCCGGTCGTGGCCGAAGTAAAACAGGGGCACACCAGGCTCTCTCCGCTGAAAAAAAAGCTGAAACCCAAAGAGGCAAAAGCTCAAAAGAAGATCGGGCCTGCTCCTCTATCACAATTTGACTATGAGGTAATTGACCATAAACTGTACATCGTTAAAAACAATTCTGCCGATAGCACGATAAACATCGGAACCGAAGTAATGTCTGTGAATGACAATCCTCCCGGTGAATTAATATCGAAATACAGCAAAACCTTTGCCTCTGATGGATATAATAAAACATTCATTGAACGCAGATCAGGCAAAGACTTCCCTGCCTTTTTCTTTTACCAGAATGGCCGGACCGATAGTGTGAGTTGTCGGTTGAGATACAACGACTCCATCCGGACGGTATGTGTTAAGCGTCTGGTGAAAGATAATCCCCCGAAAGTGGAGAAAACAGATACCCAAAAGACCGTCGATAAGGCAAAGCAAAAAGCAGAAGCAAAAAAGCAGAAACTACAGGGATACAACAAGGAAACCAAGGCATTCAGCAAGAGCCTGAGTTTTCCGGGAAAGGACAGCACCGTTGCCCTGTTGAAAATCCGGGATTTTTCGAGAGGAGATCACAAGAAGTTCTATAAAAACACTTTTAACTATCTGGATTCTTTAAAAATCCAAACCCTTATTATTGATCTGAGAGATAATCCTGGCGGGGCTTTGGCTGACGCACTGGATTTAAACTCCTATCTGACAGACACCAGTTTTTACTTCACCGAAAAATCAGAAGTTGTATCCAGAACCAGTCTGCTCCACACCAATTATTTCAGGGGAAAACCGATATATACCTTACCCCTTCTGGTGGCATTTTCCCCTCTCAGACTGGTCGCAATGGGAGTAAAAATGGTTAAAACCAGCAAGGCGACCGACGGCAAATTCTATTACTCTTTTAACGGGACTAAACCCAACAAATGCAAACCCAATCATTTCAAGGGGGATGTATATGTTCTGATCAACGGGGGCTCCTTTTCGGCTGCCTGTATTGTCTCGTCCAATCTGAAAGGATCAAAAAGGGCGATTTTTGTTGGTGAAGAGACCGGCGGAGCCTATAACGGTACAGTTGCCGGACAGATGGCCAATTTAATTTTGCCGGAATCAAAACTGCCCGTTCGCATCGGGTTGGCGGTCATCAAACCCCATTATCACGATGGAATTGAAGGTCGGGGAATCATGCCCGATGTGGAGATAAAACCAACGCTCGCTGACCGGATGAAGGGAGTGGATCCGGAGTTGGAGTGGGTGCTGAAGAAAGTGACGAGTGACAAGTGACGAGTGACAAGTAAAGCGTTACGCGTCACGCGTTTCGATATTCCTCACACGGCACCCATTATAATATAAGATTGCGAGTCAGGCGTAAACACCTCTTTTTTGAAGCTGCCAAACTCTTCGATCCCTGAAAAGCCGGAGTCCATCAGAATTTGTTTGAGTTTGGCCGGACGTATGGCCAACAGCGGCACTTCATTTTCAACGACAACGCCGGTGGTTTTCAAAGTCAACCGGGAGTGAAACAGCACATGAGTCGGATTTTCAGGATAATGATACAGCCGCTCGAATCTGAAGTTATCATTTTCAATGGTGGGCAAACCGGCAAGTTTCTGGTCAACAATCCGATCGTAGTTAATGATCTGAATCATCGCCTTCCCTCCCGGTTTGAGGGTCGTTGCCATTTGCCGGGCAAATTCTTCCACTTCATTTTCATTAGTCAGATGGGGCAATGTGTTGCCGAAACAGATCAGCCGGTCGATCGATTTCGAAGGGAATTCCCGAGTCAGATCGAGCATTCCGGTCTGAAAGAACCAGGTGCCGGCCCCTTCAAAAGCCGCCTTTTTACGCGCAGTTTCGAGCATGGATTGATCCGGGTCAATCCCGGCGGTTGTTTGAAACACCTTTGCCAGAGAAACAATCAGGCTGCCGGTGCCGCAACCGGCATCAACCGCGGATAAATGCACATCGGAACCGTACGACAAAACGAAATCGCGTTGTACTTCGGAATAGGGGAAGATTTCGTCGTACCAAGGATGGATGGAGGTGTAGAAGGACATGGTATTAAAAGTTACGAGTGACGAGTGACGAGTGACGAAATATTTTGTCCGATCAGTAAAACTAAACAAATGATCAAGAGGTTGTGTACTTTTGAATAACCCAATTCGCAAATTATGGCTGAAATCTCCCTGATCGGTTTTGCCCAAGCCCTGTTCATCATTGCCATTCTCGGAGCCAGAAAAAATAAAGGCCTGAATGATATCATACTGCTGATTTTCATCCTACTAATCGGGATGAAATTTTTCGGACTGGCAGGTGAATACAAAAATTGGCAATCATGGGCCGCCTTTAACAGGGTTGGGGACATTTTCTATTGGTGCCTGCTAGGTCCTCTGTTGTTCCTGTTTGTAAAAACCACCGTTCAGGGGTCTCGCAAAATTCGCCCTGCCGATCTGCTCCATCTCCTCCCGCTGGTCCTGGTACTTGCCGCATTTTCAGGGTATCTGATCAACCATTTGAGTCAGATCTCTTTAGACGACTGGTTGAATGAAAACCAGAATTTTATCACCAAATCGGCTTACAATGTGTTTATTCTGATATCACCGATCTACTTCATTGCTGCATTGGTTCTCCTGATTCAGCACCGATACCGGATAAATACATTCTATTCCAATGCCCGAAAAGTCAATCTTACCTGGCTATTTTATGTGACCCTCGGATTCGGGGCCTACCTGATCGCCGGCTTGGTAGGCATGTTTTTGAGCCAGTTTTTCGGAGTGCACCTGCCTTTCAGCGTATATCGGTATACCCCCGCGATTCTGGTGCTTTACCTGTTCGGTCTGGGCTATATCGGAATATTACAGTTGCCGGGTTTTGCCGAGTATCATAGTTTTATCAAACAGAAAACCGATCCGGGAACCCCCGAACGATATCAGAAGTCCGGGCTGACAGATGAAGTTGCCAACGACATCATCATCCGGCTTAACCGGTACATGGAAATCAACAAACCCTATCTGGATGAAAATCTGAACCTGAAATCACTGGCCGATGCCATGGGGACCTCCACACACAAGCTCTCGCAGGTTTTAAACGAGCAATTGGGACAATCGTTTTTTGAATACATTAATAACCTTCGCATTGAGGAAGTGAAGAAACGGTTGAATGACCAATCCATTCAACTATACACCCTGCAGTCAGTTGCCTACGACTGCGGATTTAGCTCCAAATCAACCTTTTACTCCACATTCCGAAAAAAAACTGGAATGACACCCGGCGATTATATCACACAAAAGGAACTCCTCAACAAATCGGCCAATTAAAGCTTACCGGATCAACAATGCTTTTTGAGTTTGAACAGAGCCACCCAAAATCATCCTCACAAAATAAATCCCGTTACTCATCTGTCTACCCGTATGATCAAGTCCATTCCACCCCACCATCCAGCTACCCGGGTTCTGTTCCTGATTCACCAGAGTCGACAGGAGCACCCCACTGGCACTATAAACCTCCAGTCGGACGTCCATCCGCCTGTTTAGATCGTATTTGATGGTTAATCCGTTGGAGAAAGGATTCGGGGATACCCGGTATGTAGTAAAATCACCAGCAACCTCAGGAGTATTCACTGCGTTGGTTGTCAGGGGTATTCGCCGCCAGGAGTTGCCCTCATAAAGGGTGATCAACAGAGAGTGATCTTTCGGATCATAGGTGGGATAAACCAGATTTGTACCGACAAAGAACCTTACCGGGTTATAACTGAAACCGGCATCGGTCATATACAAACCCGACAGATAGTATCCCCCGAAATAATGATATCCATATTTGTCCCTGACAATTCCATCCGGGCTGTTAAAGGTTGTTGACAGCAACGTTGTTATCGTTGAATCGGCAAGACTAATGGCATGAATCAATGCCGGACTCGGGGAGTCGTCGATAACCACAATCCTGTTTTTCTCCTTTTCCAACAGGATACCATTGGGTTTGTTCAGCCCGTGGCCTTTGGCAAAGACCCAACAGGAATGATCAGAGAGCCGAAGTTTGTAAATCTCATTCAGATACGGGCAGGAGATGAGCAAACACCCTGCAGAATCAGAAACCATGCTGGACAAATAATTACCTGATGTGCCGGTGATTTTCATATTCAGGATCTGCCTTTTCGAGGTGAGGTCATAAGCATAGACTTTTCTATTGCTACCCACCCCATAAATAGTGTCTGCCACGATCTCCATCCCATCCACAAAGTCAGCTCCCCTGATGAAGTAGTTTTGCTTTCCGGCACTGTCAATCTCGATGAGGTCCCCCGTATTGAAATTTGAAACCAGCAGGCGGTTACGAGGTACATCAATCACAATCTTCTGAGGACCGTTAAGCAAATTCTGGGCATTGCTGAACATGGGAGATAAAAGTACCGGAACAACCAGCATTGCTTTTATCAATAAACTTGTTTTCATTTAGGTTAGATTTTAATGCAATGGTACAGCATCGCATTACACCAGGGGTTTTTTCCGATCGGCATGGACAAAGTTTATTAACCAACTCAACTGCAGTAGGAACAAGGCAATTAGCCTGGTGAACTCAAGTATGAATTCAAACGGATCATTTGTCAACAGGGTCCCGCAAAACAGTAAAGACCGATAAGTTTGTCAGCCATCTTCACTAAATTGCCTTAATCTAAATCGAAAACTGAAAATTATGGGTAAAAAAAGAATTACACTGATCGTTTTCGCGGTGATTTCACTTTCAGTGTTTGCCAAAGAACCGCAGCAATACCATGCCGTGGTAAAAACCACCCGTACCTATATGGATGTCAGCCGGGAAACTCAATCAGATTACTGGTTCACCAAAGGAAAAACCTTCACCTCAAACGGGCGTGTTGCTACAATCAGCCGGCACGATCTGGGAGTCGTCTATACACTGCTGATCAAGAAAAACATTTATTATGTTGATTCGATAAAGGCAGACAAAAAAGACAATACCGCCACAAAAGATATCGATTTCCGGTATATCGGGGTTGATAGATATAATCCTGTTTATGATTGGGTTACGAATCTTGAATCAAAAAATGACACAACCGGATTATTTAAATCGGATCATTATATCGCCGATGGTGATGCGGATTTCGATCAGGTTTCGCTTGAGTTTTGGCTAACGAAGCCGGATGACCGAAACATGGCGGAGCTGTTTAGTGAAATTGCCGTAAACAGCATGAGCTACCAATCGACACGAAAACCCATGGCAGATTTGCTATCAAAGAAAAAACAGGAAGTCCCGGTCAGGATCATCGAGTTGATTAACAACCCTATCGCCCCACCCATAAAAAATGTCATTGTTATTGAAAAGCTTGAACCCGCCGAAGCTCCTGAGGGCATTTTTGATTTACCAGCCGGGGCAAAAAAAGCCCAATAATCCATCTAAATAAACCCAACATGCACGCATCCAGAATATTATCCGTTGCCTTTGTCGCCCTGTTCATTCCCCGTTTGGCGATCACACAAACAAAATCAGTTTACACCCTCCCCGATCCGGTAAAAATCGAACTCAGCCGTCTCGATGAAGCCTATACGATTCTCGATCAATTTTCAGAAAAGGTTTGGGCCGGCTGGACAGATTACATGAATTTCCCCTTTATGATGAAGTTTCAGAATGGATTAAGGGTACTTACCGGGCATCCCAATCCTCCTGAGGGGTTTGTTCTATATCCTGATATTCAAGTACATGGATTATCTGTTTATATCGATACCACCCATCTGAATGATTTTAAGATCAAAATACCGGTGTCAGTCGGGGGCGGGGTGCTCTCTTACGGCACATACCATGATAATCCGGTCACCATCGTCGATCTCAGCATCACGAATGCCGGAGATACGCTAACCCCCGGTTCGACGGAAAATCATATCCTGATATTCATTCACGAGCTAATGCATTGTTATCAGGAGAAAATCATGCCGGAAAGTTATGGCAATCTCGATCTGAATCCGGACCTGAATTTTGCCTTGTATTCAGAGATTGAAGGGTTGTCGCTGGCAAAGGCCTATCAACAGGATTCAAAAGATAAAGCGCTCCCATTCCTGATGGATTTCTGCATCGCCAGAAGTCTGAAATTCAAAGGAATGAACAACGATGAGCTCAATTCAGCACGGTGCGATGAATTCAGAGAGGGGGAAGCCGTTTACTCCGAAGTGAGAATCCTGCAAAGTCTTCAGAACGGATTTAAGAGTAACCTGACCCCGGAACAAGATCCCGAGTACACTCAATTTAAAAACACCGGGCCACTGCTGGATAAATACTTCAGTCGGCTGGTCAGAAATACTCCCAAAACCCTGGAAATCTATGAGAAGAACTATGACTATGGTTGTTTTGAGGCTCTTCTTCTTCAGCAATATTTTGAGGGATGGCAAAAAGAGATAGGATCAGGGTCGTGGCTGGATCTCATTTTACGTAAAAATATCAACCTCAACGAATCAGACAGTCTCCAATCACTGAGGCGGTTCGACGATATTTACCAGATCAGCAGCCTGAGGGAGAAGCATTCAAAAATCATAAATGGAAGGGATGACACCTATAGGATGTTTCAAACCCTCAAGGGGCAAACCTATGTTATCAGCTTCAAGCCCATCAGCCATTATGCCGCCGGAAATGTTGACAAAACCAAAACCAATTATAAGCTGGGATTGATTGAGATGTATCCGGATGGGATCGGTGCAATCAGCTTCGATGGAGTTACGCTGGACATGAAACCAGTTCCGGTGGAAATCAATCAACTCTACTATATTAAAGTGGTCGATCCGGATCCATCGAAATCCAACAAACCCTATTCAATTGATTTTCAATCGAAAGACAAAAATGAAATCTATCACAACGTAACGATAACCACGCCGATCTTCACGTTAAAGGCTCCCCAAGTAATGATCCGCGAAAGGGCTGGCAGGGTTAAGTTTATCATCATGTCGAGAACGTAACGACGAGCTGTGTGTAATGATATAATTATTCGGGCAAGCAGAGGTTCTGTTTCTTGCCAAACTGCCAGCGATAGCCTATTTTTACCCGAATCAAAACAAATTTTCAAGTTATGAAAAACCCATTTGTTTTAGCAGCCATCATGGCAATGGCTTTCGCAGGATGTAGCCAATCCCCGCAGGTTACCCCGGTGGCTCTGCCCGATACATCGAAAACCAACAGTAATTACACGGGAAACAAAGCTCCTTTGCTGAACACCCCGTTCATTCAGCTTCCGGTAGGATCGGTGAAACCGAAAGGATGGCTATTGAAGCAGCTCGAACTGCAGGCTGACGGATATTTCGGACATCTGGGGGAAATCAGTAAATTCCTGATCAAGGAGAACAACTCCTGGCTGAGTGCCGACGGATCGGGCGATCATGGCTGGGAAGAGGTGCCTTACTGGTTAAAAGGATACAGTAATCTGGCCTGGACGTTGGGGCGAAAAGAGATGATCGATGAAGCGCAGATATGGATAGATGCCGTTTTCAAAAGTCAGAAAGCAGACGGGTGGTTCGGTCCCGATAAAGGTCGCACCGGGGCTTATGCTGATCAAACAGGCCGTGATGATCTCTGGCCCAATATGCCTATGCTCTATGTGCTGCAGGATTATTATACCTGGTCAAACGATGAGCGGGTAATCAACCTGATGACGCGATATTTTAATTATTTGAAGACTGTTCCCGAAGAGAAGTTCCTTGCCGGTTACTGGCAAACAAACCGCGGCGGGAATCTGCTTTATAGTGTTTACTGGCTGTACAATCGCACCGGGGATGCTGCATTGCTGGATCTGGCTCAGAAAGTTCATCGGAAATCGGTTAACTGGACCGACAGCATCGCCAATCTGCACAATGTGAATATGGCGCAGAGTTTCGGTGAGCCCACCACCTATTATTTACAGAGCCATGACTCAAAACACCTGAAGGCATCCGAAAGGAACTATCAGGAGATCAGAAAACTGTACGGTCAGGTTCCGGGGGGGATGTTCGCCGGTGACGAAAACTGCCGTCCGGGCCATTCCGATCCGAGACAAGCGGTTGAAACCTGCGGCATGGTTGAGATGATGCTCTCTACCGAAGTTCTTTATACCATCACCGGCGACCCTTCATGGGCCGATATATGCGAAGATGTGGCCTTTAATTCCTATCCTGCAGCGCTGAATGCAGAAATGACCGCATTGCGGTATCTGACCTCGCCGAACCTCGTTCAATCGGATACCGTATCCAAAAGCCCGGTTATCGAAAACGACGGCCCGATGTTCCTCTACACACCCCACAGAAACCGCTGCTGCCAGCATAATCAGGGTCAGGGCTGGCCCTATTTTACCGAACATCTCTGGCTGGCCACTGCTGACAATGGATTAGCAGCAGCATTATACGCTGAAAATGAGGTTACTGCAAAAGTTGGAAACGGCACCAGTGTGACGATCATAGAAAAAACAAAATACCCGTTTGAGGAAAAAATCGAATGGACCGTCAACCCTGCTGAGTCAGTCAAATTTCCGCTCTATATGCGAATTCCGGATTGGTGTAAAAAACCCGAGGTAATGATTAACGGAAAGAAATTCCCTCTGGAGAATGTATCCAGTTTGATCAAGATTGAGAAAACATGGAAAAAAGGCGATGTGGTCAGTCTGACCCTACCGATGGAAGTCGGTTTGCGGACGTGGACCACCAATAAAAACAGCGTATCGGTGGATTACGGTCCATTGACTTTTTCGCTGAAAATCGAAGAGAACTGGGTTCGTGACGGCGGCACCGACAAGTGGCCCACCTGGGTGGTGTTTCCGGCAAGCCCCTGGAATTATGGTTTACAGATCGATGAGTCAGATCTTTCAAAATCATTTGAAGTGACTAAAAAAGAGTATCCTTCATCGGAGATGCCTTTCACCCTGGCCACCGTACCTATCGGAATTCGGGCCACCGGTAAAAAGATACCCGCCTGGACCTTGGACGAAAACTTCCTGGTTGGAGAACTGCCGGTGAGTCCGGTTGCCACCGACCAGCAGACCGAACCTATTCTGCTTGTTCCGATGGGTGCAGCGAGACTGAGGATTTCGAGTTTTCCGGTGGTGAAGAAGTGACGAGTGACGAGTTACGCTTACTTTATACTTATTACATATAACCTTTTACTAATTTTTGCCTTATGCCTTCTGCCATTTGCCATTACTTTCTGCCCTTCTGCCTTCTTGCCCTCCTGCCCTTTACCACGTCCTGCGGTAACCGGAGCACCGGTAAGAACACTGCCACTGCAGATACGTTGAGCGTTCCAAAGGAACAGACGAAGCAATTTCCGTCGCTGGAACCGGGCGTTTTCAGCATTTCGGATAATGCTTTCGGAGAGATTGTCGAATTAAAAGGCACTCCGGTGGCCACCGATGCCCTGTTCAAGCCCAGTGAGCTGAACATGCTCATCAGGAACAACATGCTGATCATGAAAACCGGTGGAACAACCGGGCTCATCAAGTTCTTGTCATTGCCGGATCTTAAAGTGATCAGGGAAATTGGCACCAAGGGCGGCGGACCCGGAGAGCTGCTGTTTCCTGAGATTTTTGAGTCGGCCGAACCCGGGTTACTGTGTTATGTGTACGACTTGCAGCAGGAAAAGGTATATCAGATCGATACAAGCTTCGTTATGAAGGAAACCGGATTTAATCTGGAGAAGCATGCAAAACAGATGTTCGGCAACAAGCAGTTTGTTGAAACCCGAAGCCGTGAGTTCTGTTATGTTTCCAATGCAACCACCGGGAAAGCGATCTATCAGTATGTTCCGGGGCAGCAAGACTCCCTGAAACAGATTTACAATGTAGAGGATGGATTCAAAAAGAATCTGGGCTGGACAGCACTGATCGGAGATTTCGGCGGTAACAGAAGCAAAAACCGGCTGGCTTATGCGTACAAATACTTTCATCAGATCCGCTTCTTCGACATTGTTACCGGGAAAACCCGTACCCTGCAGTTTGAAGCAACGGCAAATAACGATACCGAATCGCCTGATGCCACAGCCGTTTTAGCCCCGACGAGTGTCACCCATTTCTGGGGAATGTCGGCCCAGCCTGAGTATGTGTACTGCGCATACAGTGGCCGCACTCCGATACAGGTTCAGGAAGAGTTTCAGAAGGAAACCGACCATATCTATATCGAGCAATATGACTGGAACGGTAACCCGGTGAAAAAGTACAATCTCGATCACTGGGGATACTTCTGTGTTGATGAAGCAACCCGAACAATCTATGTTGCGGCGGTGAATGCGGCTGAACCGATGTATGCTTACAAGTACTAGAAGTCGTAACGCGTGACGCGTAACACGTAACGGGTGACGAGTGACGAGTGACAAGTGACGAGTGACAAGTGACGAGTGACGCGTTTCGTTTTTATTGCCGGTTAATGAAACAGCTGATGGTAATTTGGGTACTCCCTTTCAGCATCGCGTAAACCGGGCAGTATTTTTCTTCGGCCATAGGTACAACCTTGTGTAGATCCGCTTCCTGCAGATCAGGAGAGGTAAAAAAGAAGTTTAAATGGATCGAAGTCAAGATAGTTGGGTGTTCGGTCCGGCGATCGGCTTCCACGCGAACTGAAAGACCGTTAATTGTTTTTTCCATCTTCCGGAGAAACATCAGAAGTGCTGTTCCAACACAGGAACCCAAGCTGAGGAGCAAAAGCTCCAGAGAGGTGTATCCCTGATTATCACCCAGCGGTGGCACATAATCGATCGATACGGGCGATTGCCCTTCAGTTAAACCATTAAAACGGACCTTTTCATTCATCAGGTCCAGCGTCACCAGGAGGTTTTTTGATTTGTCCATTTGAAATTTAATTAATGTCCTTTATCTGAATAATGATCAACTCCATTTCAAACCCACGACTCTGCGCATATTTCACCAATTTCTGTCTTTTTAAATAAGGATCAGCCTCATTCTTCAGGGAGTGCGCCTTTTTTGTCAGGATATCCTTAAGCACATCCGTATAAAGATCCTCGTCAATCTCCCCAATAGCCTGATCGACAATAGGATGCTTTACCTTTTCCATAGAGAGCATGTATCGGATTTTGATCCGCCCCCAATGATTGATTCTGACTTTATCCCTTACGTAAGCCGTAGCATAACGAAGATCATCGATAAATTTCTCCCTGATCAGCTGTTCAATAACCGGATCGATATCATCCGGAGCAGTTCCCCAGAATTCCAGTTTTGCGCGGATTTTGGCTTCGCAATACTCCTGCCGGGAGCAGAGAGCCATCGCCCTGTTGAGTGCCTGATTCTTATCCATGATGAGCACGAATCATACGGTCCTTGCCGTGAATATCCTTACGCAGTTCGACATTTGAGAACCATTTCCGGAATACTTCTGCCGTTTCGTCACCCAGGCGCTCATGAATCTCCACAAAAACTTCTCCGCCAGGGTTCAGGTGTTCCGCAGCAAATCCGGCAATCGCCCGGTAAAACAGCAAGGGATCGGTATCCGGCACAAATAGTGCCATTTCTGGCTCATAATCAACAACATGCAGATCCATCGACATCTTCTCGCCGAAAGGAATGTAGGGAGGATTGGAAACGATGAGATCGAAGTTGAAGTCTTCGCTGTTTGGGACGAGATCCCCGCCAGAGCAGCCGCCGTTGTATGGGACGGGATCCCCGCCAGAGCAGCCTTCGCTGTTTGGGACGAGATCCCCGCCTTCGCGGGGATGACAGGTGCTCTGATGGAGCAGAACATCAAAGTTGATCAGGGTAATATTCAGTTTATTGAGAGTTGCATTTTCCCGGGCTACCTGTAATGCTTCTTCCGATATATCTGCTGCAAAAACCGCTGCATCAGGCAGATTTTTAGCCAGTGCGATGGCTATTACCCCACTGCCGCACCCGATATCCAATACTCGTAACCCTTTCATCCTCACTTTATCTTCTCTGTCATTCCCGCGAAAGCGGGGACCGTAATCCCTGTTAATGCGGGCGGCCTCTATGACCCACTCCACCAGCTCTTCCGTCTCCCCCCTGGGAATCAGCACCCCTGGCCGCACCTTGAATGTAAGACCGTAAAACTCAGTTTCTCCTAAAATATATTGAATGGGTTCATGATTCTGCAGCCGCTGAACGATTTCAACTGCCCTTTTCTCCTGATCCTGAGTAAAATCCCGCTCCTGGTTCAAGCGAACCTGAACCCAGCTCAGCCCGGTCAGATGTTCGAGTATCAATCTACTGACAGATTCCGTTTCCCGGTCAGAATATATGCCGTTCAGTTTATTTTTCAGAAAGATATTGAGGGCGGAGTACTTCATGGTGCTCTGGTCTGCTAACATGGTTTGGGACGGGGTCCCTGCTTTCGTTGGGATATCCAGACAAAAATAACGATTTTCCGGCGACTCACGATGTGAAATAAAAGAGGCTGCTCACATTGACCAGGCGTGACGCGTGACTCGTAACGCGTAACGTTTTTCCGGTCTCCGTTTTTATTACCTTTGTTTGTATGACGAATATCCACGAATTATATATTCAACGATGTATTGACCTTGCCCGCAACGGATTGGGATTGGTGGCCCCCAACCCCATGGTTGGCGCAGTTGTGGTTCATAATGAGCAGGTTATCGGCGAGGGGTTCCACACGACATACGGAAAGCCCCATGCGGAGGTCGAAGCTATCAATCAGGTTAAGGATCAGTCACTTTTGCCTGATTCGACGTTGTATGTCAACCTGGAACCGTGCAATCATCAGGGCAAAACACCTCCGTGTACCGACCTGATTCTCAGGACCGGGATCAAGCGGGTCGTGAACGGCCAAACCGATCCGAATACAACTGCCAGCGGGGGTATCAGCAAGTTGCGCGAAAACGGGGTAGAAGTGATTACCGGGGTGCTCAATGAAGAATCACGGCAGCTCAACCGCCGTTTCAACACTTATCATGAACATCAGCGTCCATACCTGATCTTAAAATGGGCCCAGACAACCGACGGATTTGTCGACACGCTGCGCGACAAACCAGGCAATCAGAATCCTGCGTGGATTACCGATGAAACCTGTCGGATGCTGGTCCATAAATGGAGAGCTGAAGAACCCGCGATACTTACCGGTTCAAGAACGATCCTGCTCGATAACCCGCAGCTCAATGTGCGATGCTGGACGGGGAAGAATCCACTGAGAATTACTATTGACCGGAAGGGAGATTTGAGGCAGGAAAAGGAAACGGGCGACCGCAAGTTGCCCCTGCGGCGGATATTCGATGGAGAAACGCCATCATTAATATATACTTATACGGATGAGGAAAACAGGCCCAACGTTGAATTTATCCGGATATCCCCTGATGAACCGGTATGGCCCCAGGTGATGGCCGATCTGTATAAACGCAAGATCCAATCGGTATTGATAGAAGGCGGTCCTACCCTATTCGAAACGCTGATCCGTGAAGATCTTTGGGATGAAGCCCGGGTATTCATTGGCCCGGGTTGGTTTGGCAACGGCTTAAAGGCTCCCCACTTCCCGTTCCAGCCCACCCAATCAGAAACCATTGGCAACTCACGCTTACTTCAGTTTTATCACTAACCCAACAATCAGCACATCAGCACATCAATCAATCAGCACATTAGCACATCAACACATCAACCTATCAACCTATGAAATCAAACCTTTCCCGCCGCAACTTCCTCAGTCATTGTGCAGTATGCACAGCCGGATTAACCTTGTATCCACTCGTCGGATCATCGATGAATTACTACATGCCGCCGGTATTATCCCGGCCGAAAGTAAAGCCGGTTGTAAAAACGATTTTTGCCTACCCCGATCCTGCAGGGCCTATCTGGCCGAATATCGGATATGATTTCGACTCGAAGGTCTCTGAATACAAACAGAAACTGCTGGCCAGCTGCCCGGATGTGGATTTCCGGTTTATGTCGACCATGATCGGGAGCGCCGAAGAGGCAAAACGGATTGTTGATGAAGATCCGGCAGTTGACGGATATCTCTATTTTCTGGTCGGCTGCCTGTGGGGTAATCTATCGGAAACTCTTGCCCAGAGCGGTAAGCCCATGATCATGGTAGATCATCTTTATGCCGGATCAGGCGAATTCCTTACGGCCTATTCCTGGGCACACCGGAAGAAACTCCCCGTAATCCCGGTATCTTCATCGGATTTTAATGATGTGGTGAAGGCCTTGAGTTATCTGGTGACCATGAAAATGATCGCCAATTCAACCATGCTGGTGGTTGGAGGCACCCCCGATGTGAAATTACAGGAAACCTATGGCATCCAGGTTAAAGGAATCGAGTTTTCGGAGATCAACGACCGCTATAATGCCGTGTCGAAGAAAGAGGCTGAAGCAAAGGCCGATGAGTGGATTAAAAGGTCAGGAAAGGTGATTGAACCCAAACTGGAAGAGATCCGGAAATCTGCCGCCATGTACCTGGCTATGGCCGGTGTTATGGAAGATCATCATGCACAAGCAATTACAGTCAACTGTCTGGGTGGAATCTATAGTGAAAAAATGGTATGCGCCTATCCATGCATCGGATTCATGGAACTTGACGATCAGGGTTTTGTGGGTGCCTGCGAAGCCGATCAGCGTTCGACGATCACCAAACTGATCATGAATTATCAGACAAACCGGCCGGGATTTATATCCGATCCGGTTATCGACACCTCAAAAAATCAGATCATCTATGCCCATTGTGTGGCCCCGACAAAAGTTTACGGCCCGGATGGCCCCTACAATCCGTTCCAAATCAGGAGTCACTCCGAAGACCGCAAGGGCGTAGCCGTCAGGTCACTGATGCCGATGGGCGCCATGACCACAACCATAGAGTTCGATCATCAGAAAAAACAGACCATTTTTCATCAGGGAGTTACCGTTGAAAATGTGGATGAAGATATGGCCTGCCGCAGCAAGCTGGCCGTTGAGGTCAAGGGGGATATTTATAAACTCCTGAATGAATGGGATCAGTGGGGCTGGCACCGGGTAACCTTCTTTGGCGACTTCAAGCGGGAGGTTGAAACATTGTCATTGCTGTATGGGTTTGATATGCTGTACGAGGCATGATCATCGGATATATTCAAAACGCCCCGCGTTTCGGGCAAAAGGAGGAGAATTTTGCTCAAATCCTGAGTCTCGCAAAAGAGATCAAGGCCGATTTACTGGTCTTGCCCGAACTGTTCGCAACCGGATATACCTTCACTTCTCGGGAGGAGGCTCACCAGCTGGCCGAAACTGCTGAAGGAACGACGGCCGGTTTTCTGAAAAGTTTATCTGAATTGACAGGTGCTGTGATTGCAGGCGGATTTATCGAACTGGATCATGACCGGATTTATAATTCATCCCTGATGGTTTTCAAAAACTCCGTGATCGGTGTTTACCGGAAAATTCATCTGTTCAACCGGGAAAAATTCTGGTTCAGTGAGGGCAACAAGCCCCTCGAAGTTTATAAGGTGAACGGGATGAAAATCGGAATGATGATCTGTTTCGACTGGATGTTCCCCGAAACAGCGCGTACCCTTGCTCTCAGAGGCGCCCAGATCATTGCCCACTCCTCCAATCTGGTAATGCCATATTGCCAGAACTCAATGATTACCAGATGTCTGGAAAACCGGGTGTTTGCAGTAACGGCCAACAGGATCGGACAGGAAATCAGAGGAGAAGATGATTTTGTGTTTACCGGACAAAGCCAGATAACCGGTATAACCGGTGAAATACTCTCCTCGGCACCGGTTGAAAGCACCTGCGTGAGTACCGTAAATATCGACAATCACCTGGCCGACAGCAAATCACTGAATCCAAACAACGATCTGTTTCATGATCGCAGGGAAGAGTTCTATTTTTAAACACACCGTGCCATTGGTAAAATTTTCATGCACCTGCTGAATGATTACTTTTTAGTGCATTCAAAAATTTATCTTGCCAAAGAAATCAACGCATCACACCATGAAAATTCGAAAATTCGCCAGCCTGATTCTGATGAGCACATTGATGCTCAACGCGTTAACAGACATCAACGCACAGGGAACATTGGCTGATTATGACAAGGCAAAGAATCTCGGCAAACTGGTATCCGACAAAGTTCTGCATAGCGGAGTTAAGCCGGAGTGGATCGGAAAGACAAACACTTTCTGGTACTCAACCTTGACCGAGAAAGGCACTGAGTACTATCTGGTTAACGCGGCAACCGCCAAGAAAAGTGCGGCTTTTGATGCCGAAAAACTGGCTGCACAGCTAGCAACTCAGACCGGGAAACCGGTTAAATCAAGCGAATTGAATCTCAGGGCGTTAAAATTCAGCGACGACTTGAAAACCGTAGCCTTTAACAATGAGGGGTTTGAATGGATATTTGATCTGAAGAAAAAGAGTCTGACCAAAGGAAAGGCCGTTTCGATGGACCGGCGCGGACCCTGGCCACCCCGCAACTGGAGTGAGCGCCGCGATGAACTGGATAATAAGCCCGAAGTATCTCCTGACAGTCTTTGGGATGCATTCATCAAGGATTTCAATGTCTGGATCAAACCGCACAAGGGTGGCCCGGCTGTTCAGTACAGTAAGGACGGCGTTCCAGGATTCTATTATTCATCCTATCATCTGTATTGGTCACCCGACTCGAAAAAGCTGGTTGCCGTAAAGTTCAGACCGGCCTGGAAACGGATGGTTCACTACATTGAATCGTCACCGGCCGATCAGATCCAGCCCAAACACTCGGAAATTGAATATGCAAAACCCGGAGATGAACTGCCCTATCAGGTACCTGTACTTTTCTTGCGCGAAGAGAAAAAACAGTTCATTACTACCGACGAACTGTTCTCGCAACAGTATGATATTGACCGGTTTGAATGGACCAAAGACAGCCGGATGCTTACTTTTGAGTATAATCAACGAGGACATCAGGTGTACCGTATTCTGGGAGTTGACGGAAACGATGGCTCTGTTGCTACTCTGGTTGAGGAAACCAGCCCGACCTTCATTAATTACAGCGGGTATCGTTACCGTTATGACCTTAAAGACGGAGCTGAAATGGTCTGGAGCTCAGAACGTGACGGATGGAACCAACTGTACCGGTTTGATACAAAAACAGGAAAGGTAATCAACCAGATCACTAAAGGCGAATGGATGGTCCGCAGCGTACTCTCGGTTGATGAAGAAAAACAGCAGATCACGTTTGAAGCCAGTGGCAAAGAATCCGGACAGGATCCATACTTCATCCAGGTTTACCGGGTGAATATCGATGGTACCGGTTTGGTTCGGCTTACCGAGGGAGACGGTAATCACTCGATCAGTTTTTCACCCGATAAAGCTTTTCTGGTTGACACCTGGTCGAGAGTCGATCTGGCACCAATCAGCGTATTGCGCAAATCTGCCGACGGGTCAGTTGTGATGGAGATTGAAAAGGCCGATATGACAAAACTTCTGGCTACCGGATGGAAAGCACCGGAGGTATTCACTGCCAAGGGCCGTGACGGAAAAACCGATATCTGGGGTGTCATCATCCGCCCGTTCAATTACGACCCCAACAAAAAATATCCGGTTATTGAAAACATCTATGCCGGCCCGCAGGGCTCATTTGTGCCCAAGTCGTTCTCCGCTCAAACAGGTATGCAATCCTATGCGGAGCTCGGATTTATCGTGGTTCAGATCGATGGCATGGGCACGGCCAACCGTTCAAAAGCATTTCACGATGTGTGCTGGAGGAACCTGGCCGACGCCGGGTTCCCCGACAGGATACTCTGGATGCAGGCTGCAGCTAAAAAAGATCCGGCCATGGATATCACCCGGGTAGGGATTTACGGAACCTCCGCAGGTGGGCAGAATTCCACCGGTGCCGTTCTTTTTCATCCCGAGTTTTACAAAGTCGCCGTATCCTCCTGTGGTTGCCAGGATAACCGGATGGATAAGATCTGGTGGAACGAGCAATGGATGGGCTACCCCATTGGCGAATGGTATGAAACCAGCTCCAACGTAGTTAATGCAAACAAGCTGAGAGGCAAGCTCCTGCTGATGGTCGGTGAAATGGATCACAATGTGGATCCCGCTTCCACCATGCAGGTGGTGGATGCTTTGGTCAAGGCAAACAAGGATTTCGACCTGCTGGTAATTCCGGGCATGGACCACTCGGCCGGTGGACCGGTTGGCGACCGCAAGCGGATGGACTTCTTCGTGAAAAATCTGCTGGGCGTGAATCCGCCGGATTGGAATAATCTGCCAGCCGCGAAGTAGTATCCTTATTTGCCGGCCACTTTTTTGGCTGTGGTCGTTAACCAGTATTTGGCCAGCATGTTGGGTACTTCCCATTCAGGAAGCCGGCCGTTTTTCAGGTATTTCAGATAGTTCTGGGTCACCTGGGCAAAGTGCGATTCATGCCCTGCGCGGAGTGCATCCGGTATCAGGATATGATACCCATCCGGGATAGGCTCCACGGTAATTCCAGCATATTTTCCGGCAAGTTCGCCAACTGCCTTTACCAGGGCAGCAGAAAACTCAGGACCATTTTTATCAGGAAAAATGTACAGTTCCGGTTTGAACTTCTGGTCAGCTCCCTGCCGGATTTCAAGCCGTGCCAGAGATCCCCTCATGACAGAAAAATGAGTATCCCCACCCCCTTCAGGAGGCTGATAATTCCAGATAACCGACACTCTTACATTCACCCCTTTCAACTGATAATTGATCTCTCCGTTGGAATATACCTGCAGGATAGAATCCGCATTGACCCTGGGAAGCAGATAATCAGGATAGCCAGGCAATCCGGTTGACTCCCTGTACTGAGCAGGTTTGATATCCGTGGTCCAGTGTCTGGCCGACGTAATCCGTATATCTTTTTTATAATCAACGACTTGCTCTGGAAAACAGGCCCATTGTACCAAATCGATGAGGTGAGTAGTCACATCCACGATCCCTTCACCTTCCTGTTCAACATCGTAAAACCAGCCTGGCCTGATGAGCCTGGTGCCGGATACATATTTAAAAAAATGATGCACACTCTCCTTGGTCACAGCCGGATTTTCAGGGGTACCGATTTGCTGGGCTCCGAAAACCTGCGGTGTCTGTGATAATTCCTTTTGCAAGATCGAAGTGATCTCGAACCTTTCGGTCATGATATCATAGAGCAGCACGCCCCGTTTATCCGCTTCAGCAAAGGCTGTTTCCAGCTGTTTGAAATCATCCGTATTGATCGCCATCGGTTTATCGGCAAACACATTGATCCCGTGTTGAACGGCCGTGAGGATGTACTCAGTCTTTTTTCCGTTGTTACCGGCCAGAATCAGCACATTACCCGGCTTTTCAGCAATCATTCTGTTGATAAAATCCGGTCCCCGGTATTCCGCGAGTTCCCATTTTGTGGGATTCTCAGCCCTTTGCTGATAGCTATTTACCCTTGTCCCGAAATCCTTCAGTTCCGGCCCATCGGGGGCATATACAAACACCTTCGGACTGACTCCCTTATACATCGATTTCAAAACCAGGGGCGCATGAAAGTGACCCGGGTCGGCCACCATAAAGGTTACCGGGGTGTCCTGGTTATGCTGGCATGCTATGGAAAGCATAGGCAGCAGGACAATTGCAAAGAGATTTTTCATAGTGACGAATGACGAGTGACGAGTAGGGGCGCAATGCTTGCGCCCTTTGAGTGACGGGTGACGGGTGACGGGTGACGAGTGACGGAGCACGCTGCTCTCCGGTCTCCATTTTCCGGTTTCCGTTTTCCGGTCTCCGGTCTCCGTTCGTTAGATATAGTCTGTGCCATAAGGTTTGCGTTGTGACCGGGATAACATCCGGTTGGCTTCATCGCTGTTGGTGAATCGTTCGTGAGCCGGATCCCATTTGAGTTTTTTCGGAACTTTCATGGCGATATGCCCCAACAGGCAGGCAGAACAGGAGCGGTGAGCCACTTCAACCGGGGCGATCGGCTGGGTATTGGTTTTGATAGCATCCAGCCAGTTCCCGTAGTGGTTGGTGCTGACCGGCAGATGAATTTCATCGGGACCGATGATGCTGGTCATGATTTTCGGGTCGCTGGCATCCAGCGCCTTACGGTTGGCATCGGCGGTCACCGGGTCGCTTTTGGTTGCCTGATAGTTACCGCGGGTGACGAACACCCACCCTTCAGATCCTTCAAAGCGCACACCGTTCGGGCGATCACCGCTGACATACATGGTGACTCCGTTGGCATACTTTGCCTGTACCTCAAAATTTCCGTGTACATTCCAGAGACCTTTTTTTGGAAATTCGGCCTTTGCTTCAATTTCAACCGGGCCGGTATATTCCGTTCCCATGCCCCAGTGGGCGATATCGAGGTGATGAGCGCCCCAGCCGGTGATCATTCCGGCGCCGAACTGTTCACACCGCAGCCAGCCCGGTCGGGAATAGTCGGCCTGCGGATGTACCCGTTTTTCAGTATAATGGATCATTGGGGTTGAGCCCAGCCACATCTCGTAATTCAGGTTTTTCGGTATCGGCATTTCCGGTTCCTCCTCTCCTCCGGGATCACCCGGCAATCCGATCTGGATAGTTTTCAGTTCCCCGATGCGGCCATTGCGCACGAGTTCGCAGGCATACCGGAACTGATCAGATGAACGCTGCTGGCTTCCAATCTGGAAAATCACGCCTGACCGGTGAACCATGTCGCTGAGTTTTCTCCCTTCGGCTATGGTCAGTGAAGTTGGTTTTTGCAGATAGATATGTTTCCCTGCCAGGGCAGCCTCGATGGCCGGCTGAGCATGCCAGTGATCGGGTGTGCTGATCACCACGGCATCGATTGCCGGGTTCATCAGCAATTCACGATAATCATCGTATAACCTGACATCGACTTCATTTCCGCCATGTATCTTTTGATAGTTAGCCTGAATGAACTGTTTGGTTTCGGCCAGGCGTTTCGAATCAAGATCACAGGCCGCAATAATCCGGGCCGAATTGAAAGGAAAGATCCCCGACATATCCGCTTCATGGGCAATACGGCCGCAGCCGATCTGGCCGATCTGAATACGGTTACTCGGGGCGCTTTTCCCGAAAACGGATGAAGGAACAATGCTGGGAACAATAATGGTTCCGGCAGCTGCCAGGGAACTCAGGCGAAGAAAATCGCGACGGTTGAGATTTGATTTCATGGTCATTTATACGTTTATGCTCCCGCCGGTTGCACCGGCGGGCACTAAAGCTACGCCCTTTCAGGGCAAAAACAAAACATTCCCGCCGGTTGTACCGGCGGACACCCTGTTGAACCCTTGCAGGGTTCTATGAGGCTCTAAGGTAGGATGCCTTTCCGCCGGCGATGCCGGCGGGTACTGACAGGCTGCCCTTGCAGGGCAGAAGGCAAAAACGCAACCAACCCATCAGCACATCAGCAAATCAGCACATCAGCACATCAGCACATCAGGTAATGTACCTCAGCCTGTCAAGCAGAATGGGGATTTCCTCCGGATCGATTCCATGTTTCAGCAGTTGATCACGGTCCTGTTCAAAAACCGCTAGAAACTCATCAACATCGATATTCCCGGTGATCAGGCTCTGGCGATAACAGTCGATCGCTTCATTTCGTTTGCCTTCGCACCACTCCAGATGGCCGAGACTGATCAGGTCGTGATGGGTGGGTTCTCTTTCAATGAGTTTTTCGTAGTATTTTCGAGCCTGGTCGAAGCGGCCCAAAACAAATGAGCACCAGGCAATTGGCCGCCAAACCTTGTGATTTCCCGGCATCAGGTATTCGACCTTGTAATAGGATTTCAAAGCGCCCTCATAATCCTGTAGATCCAGCATGCAATGGCCAATCGATATCTCCGTATTGAGATCATCGGGATCGAGCAGTTCAGCCTGCCGGTAATAAGGAAGGGCCAATTCCGGCTGTTTGAGATACCGGTAGCACAATCCGATTTTTTTGAGATTCCATAGATTTTCAGAGGAGAGCAAATCAGCTTTCAGATAAAAGCCGAGCGCTTTCTGATAATTTCCGGATTTCTGCCAGGCGTATCCCAGCTTTTGCAAAACTTCGGCGCTCATATCTCCCGATTGTTCGAGAACTCCGAAAGCCTCGGCTGCTTCGCGGTATTGTTTCTTCTGCAGATAGAATCCGGCGATTGAGTACAAGGCTTCATTATCCCCCAGGAACAGCTCTCTATAGAAGTTCTTATTATAAAAGTCAAGTTTCCATTTAAATATATCATCAAAGCCCTGATGGTCAGAATAGAACCGGTAAAACCGGTACAGATCCTGTATATATTGGCGGATCACGCGGCGCGATTGCTGCAGGGGGTCCAGCACCTTGTCTTCGTCCAGCATCTCGTTAAACTGTTCGGCCTCCGCATGAAGTCCATCGGATAGAAACTTCTGCATATCAGCCGGCATCGATCTGATACCGAAGCAGATACTGTATTTATCTGAATTACAGAGATAGAAACTTTTATCGACTGAATCCAGGAAGCCCTTCATCCAGGCAAACTCTCCGGATTCTTCCAGCGCCATGACCTCCGGGTGTTTAGTGGTAAATGGGAAAAACCAGTTGATCAGATGGCGGAAGAACGGAAATCCTTTCAACATCTGAAAAGTGCCGATAAAAACATCATCCCCCTCCATCTGCATTTCGGTCAGTTCCTGCATTTTATCCTTCAATCCCGGAGAATCCTCAAATATTTCCTGCCATTCAGGGTTCTCCTCATCGCTCAGGTTATCGCCCAGCAGCTGATCGAGATCCAGCTTGTTCCGGATCTGGGGTGTCAGCTTGATCATTTCGGGCAGAATCTCCTCCTGCATCCGGCGGTTGAGCTGATCGGTATCTCGGCCACGGATCAGTTGCATGATGACTTCCTGTACCAGTTTTTTAAAGTTGGGCGTCTCATCCATCACCACAAACTGGCCGCGGATCGAAGGATAGTAAATCAAACGGTCATCGTAGCGGAAATAGGCCAGCAGCAACCCGATCAGGGCGCGTTCACGTATTTCCTCATTATCTGTATCAAAGAAACCGAAGAGCAATTCGAACTTACGCTTATCAAAATAGCGGAGTACGCTGAAATTCAATGCAGTAACCAGCATCCCCTTTTCTGCGACCGACATGGAATCAGAATTCCGGATCAGTTCAACCAACTGGACTTCGCGGTCATGAAACTCATCCGTAAGCCAGATCAGGTGAAACAATCTCGATAAGTCGCGCAGATATTCAGGATCCGACGGATTAATCCTTTCAGGTGTTCGGAGAAAACTCTGGATAAATGATTCCAACCCGGCATCATCTCTGAAAATCCGTTTTCTGACGTAAACATATTGGGTTGACAGCTTAGTCAGGAGATATTCAGATACCCGGTCATTGAGTTCGAACAGGTCGGCAACGATTTTGCGGTAAACCTTCTGGCGGTCCGGGTCCTGAACACCTTGAACCGTATACCCGAGCATAACCTGGTAGGTGCCGTCAATTTGATTCAGGTCCTCGATCCACGAATTCACGCCGGCATCCGCCAGCATGGGCTGAAGATTGGTGATCGCTTCCTTAAGCCGTTTTGCTGACAAAAGGTCATGAATCCGACGGATGCTGTTAAGAATTTCTTTTTCGTTCATATCGGGTATGCCAACAAAAACCAGACCGGAAGAGGAGTCTGGAACAGTACCTTTATAAAACGGAGAGGGACATATCGGAATTCAACCGGTATGTCCCTTTTAAAATGAAATCAAAATTCTTAACAGGTTTTGCATTGCAATGTAGAGGTTAATAATTAAGCTCAAATGAAAACGGGATTAAAATACCATTAAATTGATCTTAAACATTCTCCACATGCTGAAGGCTCCTGGCAAAAGGCAGGCGAATCATAAAATCGGACCCTTTTCCTACCGTTGAATCAACCGAAAGGGTACCCCGATGAAGGGTGATAACCTTATCGGCAAGCGATAAACCGATGCCATGTCCGCCACTGATTTTGGCAGCCTGGCTCCTGTAAAAAGGTTGAAAAATCATGGGCAGTTCATCTGCCGGAATGCCGATTCCGCTATCGATAAAATGGATTACCAGGCCTTCTTCATCTTTTGACAATCCGACAGTCACCTGATGATTGCCGGAGTATTTGCATCCGTTTTCGATAATATTGGAGATGGCCGTTTTCATCAGCAGCTCATTCCCCGACACAGTCAGCTGATCTTCGTCGTCAAGGTTTTTATCCAGATCCACCACCACCGAAAATTCAGGAAACCGCGACACCATTTCACTTCTCACCTGCCACAAAAGGTCGTCGATCCTGACCATGGCAAAATTTGTACTGGTCAGGTCGGCACTGGCTTGGGCAAGTAGCAGCAGTTTTTTTGACAGTTGGTTGAGGTTTCTTATTTCATTCAGTACATTTCTGATTGTCTCCTGATACTCCTCATTCGATCGGTCCTTCATCAGCACGACTTCCAGCTGCCCGGTAATGACCGTCAGGGGAGTGTTCAGCTCATGGGATGCATTGGCAATGAAGCTTTTCTGCATCTTGAATGAGGTTTCGAGTCGTTCGAGGAGCTTATTGAAAGTTGCTGACAACCTGGCAATTTCATCTTTGCTGGGGCCTTCATCGAGCCTTGCATGCAGGTTGGTGATTTCGATCCGGTCAACCTGCTCCATTACTTTCAGGATCGGTTGCACTGCCCTGCCTGCAAACATCCGGCCGGCCACATAAACGATCACCAATCCCACCACAAACACGATCAGCAGGATGAACCGCAGGATGGCCAGCTTTTGAATGCCATACACATCAACGGCCGCAACAAAAACCACCATCTGATCCTTTCCGCTGATAAACAACCTTCCGAGGAGTTCATGTTGTCCAACACGGCTCCGGGCACGGTTGTTCACCCTGACCGATGCAATCATCCCGGGCGTGATATTAACATCATGATTCTCATCATTACTATAGATAACCTTGTCGAGTTGATTGTAAATGACGACTTTTTCGTTCGGCAAGCTCAGCGGATTGTTCTGATCAATCTTTTTCATTTTCTCCGCAGTGATCCCCTCATCCTCCATCAGCACCTGACCCACGCTCTTGGCTTTAAGTTCAAAACGGTCATACAGATCGTCGACCCTCGACCGGGCAAACGAAATCAGAATGGCCATAGAGAGCATCATTTGGATCACCGCCACAATCACGGTAAACTGAAGGCCTAACTTAGTCCGGATTTCCATTTATTCAGAATCTATGCTGTAACCTAATCCGATTCGGGTTTGAATCAGCTTTTGCTCAAAGTCCTTATCGATCTTTTTCCGCAGCAGATTGATGTACACATCCACGATATTGGTACCGGTATCGAAAGATATTTCCCACACCTTTTCGGCAATCTCCGAGCGGGAGACCACGCGCCCCTTGTTTCTCATCAGGTATTCGAGCAGGGCATATTCCTTGGCGGTAAGTTCGATGGTGGTTTTGCCTCTCTGCGCAACTTTCTTATGCATATCGAGCTCCAGATCAGCCACTTTCAGGAATGATCCGGCCATATAACCGGCGGAGGAGCGTTTCGAGAGCGCTTTGATCCGGGCGATCAGTTCGGCAAATTCAAATGGTTTAACCAGATAGTCGTCGGCCCCGGCACTGAACCCATCAAGCTTATCCTCAGTGGTCCCCAGTGCGGTGAGCATTAAGATTGGCACATCTACATTTTTCTCGCGGATTTTCCGGCACACCTCGAAACCATTCATCACCGGTAGAATAACATCCAGAATGATCAAATCGAAATGGCTGTTGGCAGCCAGCTTGTAGCCCATCTGTCCGTCGAAGGCAGCCTCCACATCATAACCCGCCTCACCGAGCCCCATTTTCAGGAAATCAACGACTTTCATCTCGTCTTCAACAATCAGGATGCGCATAAGCTGCTTTTTGTCAAAGGTAGAAAATGTAAAGACGAGCAGCAAGTGATAAACGGAAGGTCAATCCACTTTCACACACCGAACCGGCATGTAAAGTTTTAACGACTCATAGCCGACCCACTCTTCACCGTCTTTGGTAATCCTCCATTGCCAAATATCGGCCCTCGCATGGTTGGGATCATAAGGTAATGTTGAAGAAAAGAAACAGGCTTTCCTGAAAGTATCCTCGTACTCAAAAATTGTATCAACAACAGCTGCTCCTTGGTACACAAAACTATAGCTGGCGTATCCCAAATCCAACGCATTAAAATCAGATTTACCTCCATACCTCAGTTCCCGGGCATTCTGTTCCCCGCCGACAGTGGCAAACAGAGTTTCCCAATCCTCCTTCGCAGGAAGCCTCCATCCTTCAGGGCAGATAATTGCCAGATCATCGTCTGTCCGATTCTCAACAACAGCGCTGATACGGTACATCTTACCAACCTGGTCGCACCATTGACTTTGCTCCTGCGGCGATTGTCCATTCAGACACAGCCACGGATAGAGTTTCACGGATTCCTTGGGTGGTATAATAAAGTTCAGGTTTTGAGACATCCACCACTGGTTACCGAGCTTGACGGTCCCATAAAACTGCCCGTCGCGTTTATCTCTGAAATAGCCGGTTTGGTTGGTATTGGCTGAAACATAGACATGGTATCTGCCCTTAGATGATAATCCCTCACCATCCCTGGCTTCCATGATCATGTAAAATTCACCCGGTTGTTCAAATTGATGAAAAACAATCTTTTCCTTACTGAATGGGGTGTCCCAAATTCCATCGCCATTGAAATCCCAGCGGACATCCAGTTCACTCGGAGCCTGTTCGTCATCCGTTGAAGCCCACGAATCAAAATAAAACTGGGTCAGGATGTTTCCATACCTGCAACCAGCCCGGATTTTTGATACAGGCGGGAGGTTTTCATTGGCAACATAGATCTCTCTGGTAATCATATTATACAATCCGGTTTCCACATCAATCACTTTCAAGGTAATCGAGATGGGTCCTGACTGGCCAGGAATCAATACTCTGGTTTTGACTGTTTCGGGATCCGTGTATTCTACGCGGTTAGGCAGTAACCAGGAATATTTCAATACGTGAAACGGGTATTTTGAGTGATACGAGGCTGATGCATCCAACAAGAGGGTATCGTTTACACGAATCAGGTCGCCATTGATCGAAAAATCTGCAACAATCAGGGAATCCTCCAAATTAACGATCAGACCAGTGGTGTAAGTCGCTGATCTGCCGGAAGGATCAACTGCAAACAGTACCGGATGATAGACACCAGCCGTTTTAAAAAGATTTTCAGCCACCGGGCTTTTCGACAGTAAGGTGTTCCATCGACCATCACCTTCAAAGTCCCATTTGAACTGGAGTTGATTCAGTGAATCTTCATCATCATAGGTCTGGCTGGCATCGAAAACAAAGGTGGTCAGGTAGTTGCCTTTGGTCGGGGAAACCTCGAATACCGGTTTCGGAGCTGAGTACCCCTGTTGAACCGTAATAGTCAGAATCTCGGTTTTCACCTGTTTTTTTCCATCGGAATACTCCAATGTTACTACCTGATTGCCGGCACTCCTGAACCGATGCGAGAGCAGATTGCCGGAGCTGAATTGCGTATCCCAGATTCCGTCGTTGTTCCAATCCCAGCGGTAAAAAATGTCCGTTCCCAACTTTTCGTCGCCCACCAGATCGGCAGATATCTCAAAAATATCTGTCGTCGTCCCAGTTTCCGGCTTCAATAAAATCCTCATATCCGGTAATTCTCCCGACTTCTCCTTCCGGCACCCTGCGAACACCATCAGAATCGTTAAGAGAACCAAAAACCCGGTGAGATGTTGCCGATTCATACTTTATTTATTGAACGTTATGTCTTTAATCAGCGTCTCCCCTTTAGTGACAGTGATCTGTCCCATGGTCCATTTTACCCCAAAGCGACCTCCGGGAAAGCTATCCCAGAGGCAAGTATCACCCAAACAGGTACAGGTTACTCCTGCCTGATAATAATAGTCACCCGGATCCATATTGAATGAATACGTTTTGACATTGTCAGAAACATTTGCGCTGAGCAGAAAATCTCCCCGATACAAATCGTATGTGGATTTAGCCAGACTCAGATCTATCCTGTGAATTCCACTGGCAGGCACATTGATGGATTGAATCGGAAAATTAAACACCACCGTACCTTTCTGATCAATGGTAACATCATCGGTATCTGTTTTGTTGTCAGGGTTGCAGCTGATCATCACAAACAGTAATCCGGCCAACAGATATTTAATCAGGTTATTCATCATTTGCATTGTTAAGGTCGGTACCGTGAATATCTTTAAAACCCAGCGTTCGGGTCAGCTCGCTCGTTGCCAGCTCATTAATGGTCGTATTCGACAGCTGCAGATTATTTACATTGGTTAGTTGCAGGGAGCTAAACACACCGATGCCATTAACCAGATTCGTGTACTGGTTCAGATTGTTGGAAATGGATGTCTGTTGAAGATCCGGAGAGATCATAAGCGCCAATTCTTCCCCGGCTTTAAAAAGCTGAAACCGGCAATTAGTCACAGTTCTTTCGGCTCCGTCACGAAATGGAACCAATTTTATCATGTTTGCCATAAAGCTGTAACCGCTCATGACATCCGACATTTCGATCTCCGATCCCAGTCCCAGCAAAGGATTCATTTTAATACAAGCCTGATAATCCGATGATTGTCCATTCAACGTTTCTGAGTAAAAAACAATGAGTTGTGACTGATAAACGCCGATAGATTCCCCCGGGGCCCATCGGAATTTATACTGCATACCTGACTGCAGGTTGATTTTCCTGCCCGGCAATTCAAGCGGATCATAGATAACCGGGCGGCCGGGAATCCTGGTGATCCCTGAAACGATCCGGTAATCATCCGGAAAGTGAACATATAAATGGTAAGTTGTTGACCGTGCAGGTTTGAATTCGGCTTTGTACAGCCTCAGGTTATCATTCGGGAAAAATCCGGAATCTTTAGGAGGATCAGTTACCGGCTGTAATTGGAAAACCCGCACCGGCCGATCATCCTTCCATTCTTCTATATACACCGAAACCGGCATCGTCCAAATAGTTGAATCGGCGACCGGATTATAATCCGGGTTATTAGGGTCAGGAATGAAGCTGCGGCCCAGCCTGACATACTGCTCATTCACATCGGGATTCAGCAGACACCAGACCACCGGTACCGGATCACCTATAGCATTGACCTCGATATCGTTTGAGCAGGCTGAGAGAAACAGCAGCACTCCAACAAACGCAGAAAAAATAATTCTCAGGTTCAGGGCAGGCAAAGGCATAAAACAGTGTTTAGGTATATTCTGCGGGGGATGTTTAAATGTAAACATTCAATAATTAACCGGCAACACAACCTTTTTATTTATTTTGTGGTGCCGGATATTCGGGCACATATTCCATCTCATCTGTTAAGGGTATTATTTATGAAAAAAATACAGTTGATTTCAACTCTGGTTATGCTCTGTTTGTCAAACCTGGTTTTTGGGTTTCAACCCAAACCGGCAAATGACCAAAAGTATGGTACCATTGCGGAGCCATCAAAACTACTGAACGGACAAAAGGCCGTGGCTCAATGGATATGGGCCAATGGGGAGGAGAATCCGAAAAACCAGTATCTCCTGATACGCAAGTCTGTGGTACTGAACCAGGTTCCTGATAGTCTAAGCGCCTACATATCAGCTTACACCATTTCCGATGTTTATATTAACGGCAAACTGGTTGACCGTTGTCCGATGAATTGCGATCCGGAATATCAGGTTTATGAAAAATTCGATCTCACCCCCTACTTCAGGAAAGGGGAAAACACGATATCTGCCGTTGTTTACAACTTCGGGATTGGCATGCACCACCGGATCAATGCCCGCGGCGGTTTTTTCTTTCAGGGAAAAGCATTTTTGCCGGATCATTCCACCCTCGAAATAAACAGCGACGGGAGCTGGATGACCACGACCCATCATGGTTGGGATACGAATGCTGAATTCAGGACCGGTACTGCCAGGGATGCTCCGAACCTCATCGGGTTTATTGAAAAATTTGATGCCCGCAAAATGCCTGAAAACTGGCAGGAGAACGGATTTAATCCAACCGGATGGCAGCCGGCGCATGTGATCGGAACACCCCCTTTGGCTCCATGGAACAATATTGTTTTAATCGAACGGCCATCGTTGTTCCGCGAACAGGTTTACCCGGTAGATCACTGGTATGTTAACGGATGGGTGGTTTATGATTTTGGCAAGGAGGTGACGGGAGTGCCGGTAATCAGTCTGACAGCCCTCAAAGAGGGTATCGATATCACGATCGGAACGGCAGAGCGGCTAAACCCTGATCGCACGGCTGATTTCACGCAAAGAGTAAAATACGAGGATCATTACATTACCCGTTCGGGCGAGCAGAAATGGAATCCCTTTACCTGGCGCGGGTTCCGTTATCTGACGTTCCCGGTGAACAACGACATCCTCATTCAGGAGATATCCATGACCAACCGGCATTTTGCCGTGCGGGATGAGGGGGCTTTCGACTGTTCAGATCCACTGCTCAACCGGATTTGGAGCGCCGGACGAACAACACTGAAGTGGTGCAGTCAGGATACCTACATGGATACCCCCTGGAGAGAGCAAACCCAATACATCGCAGGTGATTCGCGCTTTTTACTGAAATATGCGTTTTATGCATCCGGAATGAGCTCTGAATTTTTGACCCGTTACAATATTTTGTCCGGCGCCTGGTCGCAGCGCTGGAGTCCTGAGGGCGCCATACGATCACGCTATCCGACCGACTGGCTGCTTGGCGAGGGAACATCCGGATACCTGATCGATTATGAGTTCGAATGGGTGATCATGCTAAATGAGTATTACCGGTATTTTGGCAACAAGGATCTCATCCGGCAGGTTTACCCGAATCTGGTTAAACTGATGAGCCATTTTGAAACCCTGACCGGGAAAGCGCACGGGGTTCTTTCCGATATCCACGGATGGATCGTTCTCGATCACCCCGACACCTATCCGATGGATCAGACCCGAGAGATCACCGGTCTGAACTGCCTGTACTATGCGGCACTCAACGAGGCATCCTATCTGGCAAATGAGATCATGGGAGATCAAGCACAGGCAAAGAAATGGAACGATCAGGCCATCAGGCTGAAAAAGAACATTCAGAAGTATTTCTGGTCACCCGAAAAGAAATTGTATGCCGATAGCTACGGGAGCAAACAGTTCAGTCAGCAAACGCAGGTTTATGCTCTTTTGTATGGCCTTGTAAAAGATGAAGACCGGGCCGGAGTCATCGATTATATTGCCGGTCAGGATCGGCACAGCGAGATGTCGTTTGCCTATTACGTGGTTTACTCCATCTTTGGACAGAAAGAGCAATGGGCTTTGGATTACATCCGTAAATACTGGGGCGGACAGATGAAGCTGGCCTCATTCAACGGGGGATGGCAGGAGGGATGGAATGTCGAAGAGTGGACCGATGACATCGGTTCAACCTCGCATGCATGGTGTTCGGGTCCAACAGCACTTTTACCCCAGAAAGTACTGGGCATTGAGCCGGTTTTGCCCGGCTGGAAAGAGTTCACCATTGCTCCGCACACCGGCGATCTGAAATGGGCTAAAGGAATTGTTCCGTCACCGGCAGGTGATATCAATGTCAGCTGGGCCCGTGAGAACGACCAGTTGCTGTTATCTGCAGAAATCCCGGCAGGAACAAAAGCCACCATCAGCATACCTGGAAAAGAGGTTCAGGTCAATGGTAAACCGGTGGCTGAATATCCGGGAGTTGAGATGCTGGCTGGTGATCCGGGAAGGGTTGAGTTTAAGATTGGAGCCGGAAAATATCGGGTGACAGCGATTAAGTAATGGGAGCTTGTGTGGTTAGGGACGGGATCCCGACTTTCGTCGGGATGACAAACGTTCTCCATGATGACTACCTTTTGTCGGGATGTCAATCTGTTACTTCATCGTAATCACCATCTCTCCTCCGGCAACAATCTCCTGATGGGTGATGTACATCCGGTCGAGCAACTTGCCATTAAGGCTGACTGATTGGACATAGAAGTTTTTATCGGTCAGGTTTTCAGCCTTTACCGTAAAGGTTTTTCCACCCGGAAGACTGAGGGTCAGCTTATTGAACGATGGTGTTCCGATCTGATAAATTCCATCTGCCGGGTTCATCGGAAAGAATCCCATGGCACTGAACACGTACCATCCCGACATCTCTCCGCAGTCTTCATTCCCACAAAGTCCGTCGGGCTTATTGGTGTATAAAGTGGTGCAAATCCGGTGAATGATCTCCTGCGTTTTTGCCGGTTCGCCTGCAATATTATACAGATAGGCTACATGGTGACTGGGCTCGTTTCCCTGTGCATACTGGCCAACCATACCGGATATATCGGGGGATGCATTGGCGCCCTGAACCTTGTCGGAAGTATTGAAAAGCGAATCCAGACGGGATAAAAATTTCTCTTTCCCGCCCATCAGGCTGATCAGATCCTGAGGATCCTGTGGCACAAACCAGGTATATTGCCAGGAGTTTCCTTCGGTGAAATCGTGAATTTCATGGCTGCTGTACAATGGATTGAAATCCTGCCGCCAGCTGCCGTCCGACATGCGGCCGCGCATGAAGTGGGTAATCGGATCAAACACGTTGCGGTAATTCTGTGAGCGGGTCATAAAATACTTGTAATCATCCTCTTTCCCCAGTTTTTTAGCCATCTGGGCGATGCACCAGTCGTCGTATGCATATTCCAGGGTCTGCGACACCGACTGATTTTCGAGATCAGCGGGGAGATAACCAAAGGTCCGGTAGTTTTTCAGTCCTCGCCCGTCATCCATGGCACTCTTCTTCATCGCTTCAAAAGCCTTTTCGTAATCAAAGGCAATCCCTTTAAAGGCGGCATCAACGATAACCGGAATAGCGTGATAGCCGATCATGCAATTGGTTTCGCAACCTTCGAGCGTCCACACCGGCAGCAGTCCGCTTTCGTCGTAATGGGCCAGCATGGCCTTAATGAAATCGGGCAGACGTTCGGGTTGTGTCAGGCTGAAAAGCGGATTGGCTGCCCTGAATGTATCCCAGAGAGAATAGACCGTATAGTTTTTCCAATTCTCTGCTTTCTTAACCGTACGGGCCGTGTCGCTACCCCGGTAGCGGCCATCGGCATCTGAAAACAGAGCCGGAGCTATCATCGTATGATACAGGGCCGTATAAAATGTTTCTTTCAGATCAACGTTTTCAGATTCTGCATTCACTTTTGCCAGTTCGCGGTTCCATGCCATGCGGGCACCTTTCTTTATCTCATCGAATTTCCAACCTGGATTTTCCACGATCAGGTTATTCACGGCACCCTTTTCATCAACCGGCGAAAGGGCCACTTTCACCATCAGCTCACCACCCTTATTGCCAAACGAGAAAATTGCTTCAGTAAACATACCGCCGATGGTTTTCAGTCCCGGATTGTCGAGACCGCTTTCGAGCAGCTTATATCCGGTCATTGGTTTGGAGAAGGCAGCTGCAAAATAGACCTGTTGATTTTTTGCCCAGCCTTGTGATAAACGATAACCAGTTATTAATGTGTCGTTTACAACTCTGATAAGAGTATTCACCGGCCGGTCCCAGTTAATAGCATAGCCCAAATCAAGCATTACATTCATATTGGAGCCATCCGGATATTGGTAGCGGTGAAAACCGGTTCGTTCAGTAGCGGTCAGCTCTACTTCAATCGGATTCTTTCTGGTCAGGGTATCACGCAGGATAACCTTATAGTAACCCGGCGATGCCGATTCTTCCTGATGGGAATAGATCGATTTGAAATGTTTGTGAAATACCTGTCCCCCGAGATAATCATCCTTATCCAGATTTGAGGTGGTGGGCTGTATCAGGATGTCTGCCAGGTCACCAATTCCGGTACCGCTCAGGTGCTTGTGAGAGAATCCCACAATGATCGAATCGGAATAATTATATCCCGAGCACCAGTCCCATTCACTCTGTCCGTTATCCGGACTCAGTTGCACCATTCCAAATGGCACCACGGCACCCGGAAACGTGTGCCCGTGTGCGGCTGTCCCGATAAACGGGTTCACGAAGCGGGCATTATCGAAGGGTTGATCCGTTGAACAAGAGAAGAGGAGCAGTGGAAGAATAACAATCAGGAGGTTGGAAACGAGTTTTTTCATGGCATGTGATATATCGTTACGCGTAACGGATTTCGTCGTCAAACAACGTGTTCAATCAAACATTTCCCGCATCGTACTGATCCCAGGCCAGAGCACTGGCACCAAGCACGGCGGAACTTTTTGAGGTCAGTCCGGAGGCCAGCAGTTTCACTTTGCCCCGGTAGATCGAGAGTAGGTTATCATGGAAAGCACGCTGAGTAGGTTCCATGATCAATCCTTTGGCCAGTGCGAGCCCGCCGAACAGAAAAATCGCTTCAGGGTTCGTATGGGCCACCAGGTCTGCCAGTTTGAGCCCGAGCATTTCACCGGTATGGTCGAATGCCCGTTTCGCCAAAACATCCCCGCGCTCTGCAGCATCGGCTATGTCAAGCGATGTCATTTCATTAAAACTCCTGTCGCGCAGTTCCGATGGTTCTATTGAGTCCGACATGATTTTAAAAAGGGTCCGTTTCAAACCAGTTGCAGAAACATAAGTTTCGAGGCATCCATACCGGCCGCATCCGCACTCGCGGTTTGTTTTCCCCGGACGAACAATCGTGTGCCCCACTTCACCGGCAAATCCATCCTGACCGTATAGCAGTTTTCCATCGATCACGATTCCGCTGCCCAACCCGGTTCCAAGAGTGATTACCGCAAAATTTTTCATCCCTTTGGCTTCACCGTATATCATCTCCCCTACAGCAGCAGCATTGGCATCATTGGTCACCAGAATCGGCAAATCGATATGTGCACGCAGCAAATCGGCCAGCGGGGTAATTCCTTTCCACTGCAGATCTGCCGGCTCCTCAATGGTCCCCTTGTTGATATTGCCCATCGGGGCGCCAATACCAATACCGATTATCTCAACCGGTTCGGGCAAACTCTTTTCGAGAAGCCTGACTTTTTCAGCAAGCGCTGCCACAAAAACCTCAGGCTGAGGGAAATTCGAAGTCGACAAACGGTCTTCTCCAAGGAAATTGCCCTCCCGGTCAACAAATGCGATATCGGTGTTGGTTCCACCGATATCAATGCCAAGTGCTACTTTTTTCATATCAGGTTAGGTTAGTGTTGGCAAAATACGCAATTAAACGTCTTTACCTACAAAACATATTCATTACCGATCTTACGGGCACGAGCAGGTTTATCCAGGTCGATACCAAGAGCTAGTCCGATATCTACCAACAGGTTCCATCCGGCGGCCAGTTCAACGTAAGGTGCCATTTTCCCGGCATCGGGAATGAGAACGGTCGGGAATGACGTCTGGCGCGAAGAGAGGGCAATCACTTTCATACCGACGCCCTTAACCAGGCACTCCATAAATTTTGCTTCTTCGCTGGCATAAGGTTCAACGATGATCACCACCTCATTTTTGTCCATGACCTCTTCGATTCCGTGCACGGCATAGGTTCCTTCGAGGAAATCTGATTTTTTGCGGGTAATTTCATTGGTTTTCAGGGTGAGTTCTTCCACCACACCATTGTTCCGGCCTGCAAAATAGATCATATCGGCATTTTTAACCGTCTGAACCAAATCGGGGTCGATTTCGAGTGTGAGAGCCTCTTCAATCTGATCGGGCAATTCATCGAATCCGCACATGCATTTACCCAGCATCTGGCGAATCATCGCATCATAGAACAGTCCCTGCTCGATGACCGATTTTGTGGCAGCTACGGCATCTTCCTTCCCGCAGTTGAGTACATGGGTTTTGTGTGCCAGGGTAGCCAGTTTGGTACCTTCGTTGGCAGTCAATCCAAACAGGGCACTATGTTTTTCTTCCTGCAACTTCATCAGAAGCCTGATCACCTCTTTGGTTTGGCCCGAATTGGATGCGCCAAAAACGGCCAGGTCTTTGAGCATATATTCCATAGCCTGGGTAGATCCGTCGGTGAAAATCGGAATCATGCCACCCCATTTGAGATTATCATACATGGCCCTTTTTGCCGGGAAAATCCGGCTGCTTCCCTCACCGGTCAGAAAAAGACCTTTTTTTGTCAGGGCCATTTCTGCGAAAGGGGTTGCTACTTCGGGATCAAATTTCCTGACTACCTCGGAAGTTTCCAGCATCTCACGGACCAAGGCAAATTTTGAATACTTCGGATTATTTAAATTCATGGCTTTAATATTTAATTATGCGCGTTGCGCCAATTAGCGAGGCGATAGCCGAGCCAATTAGTGAGCGTAGCGAACAAAGTTAGTGAGCAACGCGAACCAATTATCAATTACTATATTTTACAAACTCTTTCAACTCTTCCTGTAACACCTGGTCTTTCTGGAATCCTCCACCCAGATGTTGCCAGAATACTTCGGCATAACCAACACCTACCGAAGTACCGTAGTCTTTATTTCCCTGGTAAACGGAACCAAAGAAATCATCCATCTTGTGCATCACATGCATGAGCTCTTTTTGCGATTCATGGTGCTGCAACATCTCCTGTTTGGTATCCATCACCGAAGTGACATCTACGTAAAAAGATGGATTCGCAATCGGGGCACCGATAGGGTCCGTAAGGGTCAGCGGAGCCGTGTGATAAAGGAGCGGCGTGATTTCCAATGGTTCTTCCTCAACCGGCACATTGGGAAGTGTGGCCACCATAGCGCCCGCTTCGACAATATTACAGGTAGTCCGGTGGTCGGTATGATAATCCATCGGCAGATGGGTCATCACAATACCGGCTTTGTATTTCCTGATAATACGGGTAACATCCAGCCTGAGCTCTGTGGTATCATACAGGTAGCCATCACGGCCACTTAAACAGATATACTCAGCGCCAATGACAGTTGCCGCTTTCCGGGCTTCCTCACGGCGCAGAGCGATGGTTTTTTCTTCGGTCGATCCGATTCCACCCATTCCACCGGCGGTCATCGTGACAATCACGATTTTATATCCGCGATCGCTAAGCAATTTTAGTGTGCCTGCGCACCAAGCTTCAGTATCATCCGGGTGTGCATGGACCGAAACAACAACATTATTAAATTTCCTCATGTTAACACTTGTTAAAGAGACAGATAACCCTCTGTCGTCAGGTTAAAATTTCACAAATTCAGGCAGATCGCCAATCAGGGGGCGAATGTAATCCAAAAAGGCGGGGCTCACAAAATTTCCGGCCTCATTAAAGAACTCCATCGGCATCGGTTTAGCCTTGACAGCAACCTCATGCAACGGAATCTTCCCGAAAGTACTTTCGTATGGTTCGTTTGATATCCGCTCTATGGTCACCATGTGTCCGGTTTCTCCTTCGAGAGCCAGCCTGACTGCCTCCTGCCCGGCAGCGTATGCTTCGAGCTGGTCGAGTTCAACGGATCTGGCAAAATCCGACATGATGAGTGACTCGGTAATCTGGAACTCGCCGCGGAAACCGAACTCCTCACTGATCATCCGGTGCAGGTTGAGTCCAACGCTGGCGCCACCCATGGCACCGAATTCGGTATTATTGAACTTGTCTTTGGTTTGTGAGGCGCTTACCGGAGTTCCGTCGGCATACTTCAACCCTTCACCGCATACAACCGACACATAACCATATTTTTTATAGGTTCCATCCACATCGGCCAGAAATTTGTCGCGGTCAAAAACAAATTCCGGGCAATAGATCAGATGCGGTGCATCGTCCTCATGAATTCTGCCCAATGCAGTTGCAGCACCCAGCCATCCGGCATCGCGACCAATGGTTTGGTAAACCACAAACTGATCCACTTTTTTCATATCCCGTGCCAGTACGCCTGCCTGCATGACATTCAGAATGTTGCTTTTTGCAGCCGAAGGAAATCCGGGAGTGTGATCAGTCCCAAACAGGTCATTATCAACGGTTTTCGGGATTCCGATTCCGGTGAGTTCATATCCCTCCTTGCGGCAGTGGGCCTCCACGCGGTTAATGGTATCCATCGTGTCATTTCCTCCGATCAGGAAGAAATAGCGGATGTCATACTTCTTCAGCACTTCCATGATCCGCGGGAAGTCTTCATCTTTCAGTTTATGTCTCGATGAACCCAGTGCAGATCCGGGAGTGCCACGCAATCCCTTGATCAGCTCTTTCGGCTGTTCGCTCAGGTTGATCAGCCACTCGTTCATGAAACCTTCGATTCCATATCTCATCCCATACAGGGTTCCGAACTTTTCCGATTTACGGATCGCCTTGGCCACACCGGCCAGGCTGCTGTTGATCACCGACGTCGGTCCGCCTGATTGACCAATGATACAATTCCCCTTCATATTATATTATAGAATTACATTACTTATTATTCTTGGTAATTGGTTCGCCTACGGCTCACTAATTAGTGAGCGAAGCGAACTATTTAGCCGACCGCAGGGAGGCATAATTACTTTTTCTCAAATTCAATCACACCAAAATACTCCGGCCTGTGATAATCCGGGTTCGGCGTGCCAACCGGATTCCAGGTCAGATAATGCGGCCTGGAGAGCTTATCTCCGCATTTGTAAAAATTAGCTTTAAACACCTTGCCCGGCAATGATTTGATATCTTTCCCCGCAAAAGCCTCCATGGGAATGGCTATAGTAAGCTCCCAGTACTGGTCGCCCGTTTTTTCATCAAACGACTCTGTTCCCAGAGTGCCTGACCGGCGAACTTTGCTGATGTATTCCGGATCGACCACTTTGCTGTCGGCCCGGCCGGTTCCTTTCCCTAGCAGACAGGTTCCTATTGCGTTAAACTCAAAATTATAATAAATGCCATCGGAATCCGGAGAGACGAAAAATTCAACACATGAATCTTCGCATACCGATTGATTCGGCTTTGTTTTCTGAGCCAGCACATACTGCTCGTGAACGTAATATTTCAGATAGATTTCCTTCTCCCCGTAACCGATGTTGAACCTGACTTTAGGCTGATAATCATAGCCCTGCCAGTTTACGCAATCGATAGCATAACCTTCCCCCAACTTGTCGAGGGCGGTTGAAACCTCCGCCAGGTCCGGAACCAGGGAGGAGAAGATGAGGTAGGGAACGAGGATGGTTTTCATGAAGAGGAAAGAGTTGTAATTGTTGTAATGGTTGTAGTGGTTATTGGGTGATGGCTTTCACGGCCAGGGCGCTGGCGCCCAATATGGCGGCGTCGGCTTCGGCCAGTTTGGATGGCAGGATTTTGAATGACCTGCGATAGTAACCCATGATATTCTCATCAACAAATCTTTTCAGCGGATCGAGCAGCAGATCGCCCGATTGGGTAAGTCCACCGAAAAGGAAAATGGCTTCAGGACTGCAGAAAGCTGCCATATTGCAAATGGCGGTAGCGAGTGTTTCAGCTGTCTGCTCAAAGGCTGCCAGGGCAATCTGGTCGCCCTCCTCAGCTGCATCTGCGATCATCTTTGAAGTAAGCAGATCATAAGGAATCTTCCTCAGCGGACTCGGGTCGCGGCGTTCTGCGAAAAGCTCAAAAACGGTTTTCACGATTCCTGTAGAGGAAACATAAGTCTCGAGGCATCCTTCACGGCCGCAGCCGCATTCACGGCCAAAAGGTTCCATGGTCAGATGGCCCAGCTCCCCGGCAAAACCGGTTTTCCCGTATACCAGTTCTCCGTTGATGACCACGCCACTGCCCAACCCGGTTCCAAGCGTCAGGAGTATGAAGTTTTTCATCCCTTTAGCACCCCCGTAAATCATTTCACCCAGCGCTGCAGCTTTGGCATCATTGGTTAAAACTACCGGTACCGAAAAGTATTTTTTCAGCAAATCGCATAAGGGTACAATACCTTTCCATTGAAGATTGGTTGCCTGCTCAATAGTTCCTTTCAGATAATTTCCGTTTGGAGCGCCGATCCCGATGGCAGTCAGTTCAACCTCTCCGGCTTTTTCGAGCAGCTGACGGATTTCCAAATCCAGGGCTGCAACAAAGCCCTCTATTTTTGGATAGTCGGTAGTGGCTATCCGGTTGTTTGCCAAAACTTTCCCATTGGGGCTCACTACACCGATTTTGGTGTTGGTACCCCCGATATCAATACCAATGGTAATTTGTTGTTTCATATTATATGTTCATCATGAATCTTTAAAATCAGTTCCCCGAAAAGGGTGTTTGCCCAGGCGAACCATTTACGGGTAAAATTTGATGCATCGTCCTTATGGAATGATTCGTGCATGAATCCGGTGCCTGCATGGGTTGATTTCAGTGTGTTCAGGCATGATCTGATCTCCTCCGGATCATTGGAAGTCAGGGCACGCATGGTAATTCCGAGCGGCCAGATCATATTGACACCTGAATGCGGCCCACCCTGACCTTCGGCGGCGCTACCCTTGTAATAATAGGGATTTGAGTCGCTGATCAGGAATTTTCGGGTATTCCGGTAAACCGGATTATCCAGGCTCATACCGGTAAGATAAGGTATCGAAAGAAGACTGGGTACATTGGCATCGTCCATATACAGGCTGTTCCCATAACCATCGACCTCAAAAGCATACATTTTTCCGAAGCCCAGGTGTTCAGAAATTGCATATTCATTGATCGCCTTTTCAACTTCATCAGCCAGATCGCTGCACTCTTTATCCATGGAAGCATTTCCCGTAACTTTCCTGTAAATTTCAGACAGCTGACGCAAACTGGTTACGGCAAACAGGTTTGAAGGAATCAGGAATGGATAGATGGTGGCATCATCCGATGGCCTGAATATCGAGCAGATCATTCCCACTGGCTTGATCGGGTTTCCATAGCCGCCACCGGCGACCGTATCGGTCTGCCATCCGGTAACACGCTGGAATTTGTAGGGTCCCCGCCCGTTCTTACGCTGTTGAACGCGGAAAGTCTGAACCACCAGCTCCATAGCTCTTTCCCAGTTCGAATCAAAAACAGAGTCGTCGCCGGTCACCTTCCAGTAATGATAAGCCAGACGGATCGGGTAACAGAGTGAATCCACCTCCCATTTGCGTTCATGGAGTTCCGGTTTCATATCGGTCAGATCACTCATCCAGGGACTCTTTGCCGGTCCGTTGTTAAAGGCATTTGCATAGGGATCAATCATGATGCAGCGGTTCTGCCTGTGTATCACGCCGGCAAGTAATTTCTTCAGGCGGAGATCTTTCACGGTTAGCGGAAGATAAGGCCAAACCTGTGCCGATGAATCGCGGAGCCACATGGCATCGATATCCCCGGTAATCACGAAGGTATCGGGCTTGCCGTCCTTCTCACCAAAAGTAACCGTTGTATCGAGGGTATTCGGAAAGCAATTCTCAAAGAGCCATCCCAATTCAGGATCCTCAACCGTAGATTTGATCTCCCGAATAATGGCCTCCACCGCTTCGGAGATAAACTTTCTGTCCTTTACCGCCGGACGCTGCGATGCATAGTCGAATCCCGATAATGATCCTGCGATTGTTCCCGCCCCCCCGGCCAAAAGAGCGCCACCGGCCAAACCGGTTGATTTGATAAAACTCCGTCGGTCAACCATAACTTATTAAGGTTCAGATGAAAAAATCAATCGAATCATACTTCTGAGATCAATCAGCTTCAGCAACATCGCGAAAATCATCGAAACTGCCAGCATCCCGAGGAAGCCTATCCACCAGATGATATCCAGTTGGTGTAACCAGACCCCCAAAAGAACAACTGCAACTATATAAACGATAAGCCTGATGATCAGGCTATAATTCAATTTGAATCCGAATTTGACCGCTGAGATCACATATTGCGAAAACCCGGCAAAGGCCTGAGTGGCCAGACAGGCTATCGCGGCGCCCAGTGCATAATAACGCGGAATTAAAACAACATTGAGAACAATGTTGATCGCCAAAGCGATGGCTGAGGAGATATTCAGGGCTCTCAGGCTGCCGTTAGCCGTTAAAAGTGTTCCGTAAATAATTGTACCCGCCATACCCAGAAATGCGAACATCAGAATTCCGAAAAAAGCAGCTGATTCCGCCACATTCTTGGTATAGAGCAAATCCATAATTTCAGTGCTGTAAATCTGCGATCCGATAGCCAGGGCTATTGTTGGGATGAACAGAAGCAAGGAGGAAAGAAGCGTAAGTCCATGCAGATCCTGTTTGTCTTTCAGCATTTTACTGAACATCGGAAGCAGCAAAACCGCAAACAACAGTGCAAACTGATAGGTAGCATCGAAGAGGCGAAAACCTTGATAATATACGCCGGCTTCGAGCTTGCCGAAATCCAGCGGATGAAGCATCGACCCGATCATAACCACATCGATCCGGGTATAGGCCACCATCAAAAGGGCAAGAAGCGCATACGGCCAGGATTGGCGGATCACCACCAGGAAAAACTTGTGGTCGTAACGCAGTTTCGGGAATTTCGATTTCCAGAGTACAATGATGAAACTCACTGCTGCCGTAATGGCATAGGCAGCCGTCTGTGCATAGATAAACCAGGCGATGTCGAAGGTGATTCCGCTGATGCGCCCCCAGATAAGCACGGCACAAAAGGCGATCATCAATGCACGGTCAAGCACTGATAACAGCGAGTTTGCCGTGTACATCTGCATCCCGGCAATGTTCGACCGCAGGTAAAGCGTAAACGACACGAGCATTTGACTCAGAACCAGGAAAAAAAGCAGGTTGAGATGCTGGGTGTATCCCAATAAAATGGCTATTCCGAAGGTAACCATTCCATAAACCACAGCCAGAATCAATTTCAGGACCACAATACTCGAGAAGTATTTTTGTAAAAGCTGATGATTCTGCGAGATGTGCCGGTTGTTGAAACTGGTCAGCCCCAGGTCGAACACAATGCTCAAAACAAATGAAAGATTGAGGAGAACAGAGTACAACCCGAACTCAACCCGAAACATATTTTGAACGTGTACGTCAATGCCGAAAATCCATAACGGCTTGATCAGCAGATTCAAGAGAATGATCAGGACCAGGTTAGTGACGAATTTTCTTTTCAAGATTCTTCAGCTTTACAGATGACCCAACAACGACGGGTTTTTATTGGTGTCAAATGTACTAAATTTGGATGTTGTATCCGATCAGAAAATACGATAGACAAACCTAACCTGTTCTATATGAAATGCATATATCTTTTTGGAGCCCTACTTTTATCTTTAGGGCCCTGCCAGCAAGCGAATAAGCCGGAAAGCGGCTCTCAAAGCAACACAAAAATCACTGCCCCGGAGCTTCAGGACAAGATCAGGGGAGGTTGGGCCGGTCAGGTTATCGGGTGCACCTTTGGCGGTCCCACAGAGTTTGTTTACCCCGGCACATTTATTCAGGATTATCAGGCAATTCCGTGGGATACCTCACGGGTCGCCTGGTATTTTAAGTATAGTCCGGGCTTGTATGACGACGTGTATATGGATCTCACTTTTATGGAGGTCATGGAAAAGGAGGGGATCGACGCACCGGCATCCAGTCATGCACTTGCCTTTGCCAAGGCTCCCTACCCGCTCTGGCATGCCAACCAGGCTGCCCGGTACAATTTTTTACACGGGATCATGCCGCCTGAGTCGGGGAAGTGGACCAACAACCCGCATGCAGAGGATATTGACTTTCAGATTGAGGCTGACTTTGCCGGGTTGATGTCGCCCGGAATGCCTAACAGCGCTGCAGAAATCTGTGATCGTGTGGGGCATATCATGAATTACGGCGAAGGCTGGTATGGCGGGGTTTATATGGCTGCCATGTATAGTCTGGCATTTATCAGCAAGGATATTGAATATGTGGTTTCCGAAGGGCTGAAAGTCATTCCCGAATCCTCTCCTTTCTACAAATGCATCCGGGAGGTTATTTCGGCCTATCATCAAAATCCAGATGACTGGAAAGCCGCGTGGTTTCTGGTAGAACGCAACTGGGCGGGAGATATCGGTTGCCCCGAAGGGATTTTCAGGCCTTACAACATCGATGCCCGGGTAAATGCCGCTTATGTGTGCATCGGTCTGTTATACGGGAAAGGTGATTTCTCAAAAACGCTGGATATTGCAACCCGATGCGGCCAGGATTCCGATTGCAACCCGGCCAGTGCAGGTGGGATTCTGGGAACCATGATCGGCTATTCAAACATCCCGGCCGGCTGGACTGATGCTTTAAAACCAGTCGAGAACAAGACATTCTCCTATACCAGCCTTTCACTCAATCAGGTATATGAAACCGGATATAAGCATGCGCTGGAAATGATCCGCCGTCAGGGTGGAAAAATCGAAAACGATAAAATCCAGTTGCCCGTTCAGTCAGTGATACCGGTAGCTCAGGAGATCAACTTTCCCGGAATGGTGCCTGAGACCCGTAAATATATCCGGATCAATCTTGAGGATGAAGCTGAAATAAAATTTGAAGGAACCGGATTTATCCTTTCGGGCGGACCTTCGCATTCGGATAACAGTAAAGCACCGGACTCGTATATTTATCAGGTGGCCGCAATCCTGGATCAGGGGCCTGCTGAAATCATCGAACTTCCGGTGAATGATCGCATCCGGAAGCTTGAAATTATCTGGAGGTATGAACTTGAACCCGGCCAGCATATCCTTCATCTGAAATTGCTTAATCCCC
>Ga0209373_10000706_pt1 | contig 47988 bp, 44 predicted proteins | sample Higcelweek5metaG_FD_187173 | JGI IMG/M metagenome (GOLD analysis project Ga0209373, IMG submission 187173) | Freshwater pond sediment microbial communities from the University of Edinburgh, under environmental carbon perturbations - High... | ecosystem: Environmental > Aquatic > Freshwater >... | reverse complement strand
TACGGCATTTGAATTCTCCATGGGGATCGTGATATCAAATTCGAGATACTCACCTGCTCTCGATCTGAGCGTTATGCGCCCTCCTGATTCGGAGACAAGGCTCTTCACGAGAAACATCCCCACGCCGCGCCCCGCGGTGAGATCAACGGCGTGTGCGGTGGAAAAATTCTCACGGAATATCAGCGGATACGCGTCGCGCTCGGTCATCACCGCCGATTGTTCTTTGGTCACAATGCCCTTTTCAACGGCGATACGGAGAATGCGCGCGCCGTCCAACCCGCGTCCGTCATCACGATAACGTATTGCGAGCGCTCCATCGACTTCCTTAGCGCTCACACGTATGTTTCCCGTTTCGCTCTTCCCCGCCGCTTTCCGTTCCGACGGTGATTCAATACCATGATAGAGCGAGTTACGGACAAGCTGTACCAGTATCTCCTTCATCCGCTTGCGGCTGAGCTCGTCTATTCCGGCGATACCTTCCATTGCCATGGATACTTCCGCTTTCTTCCCATGACGTTCCGAAAGTCTCTCAACAAGATTCACCAGCGATCCGGAAAAATAGTCACGCGCGGAATCACGCGCCGCGGGAGAGATATGAATTCCCGACCACCGTTCGATCAATGACGTGATCTTCTCAATTGATATCCGTATTTCACTCAGGCAAATGGTAACGGGAAGAAAATCACCGCTCTCGATTTTTTTCATGGATGACACCGACCGCGCAGCTGTCTCGAGTTCATGCGCTTTTCTGGCTATGTACTCAAGACCCAGCATGTCCGCGTCACCCTTGATCGCATGCGCGCGTCGGAACACTTCGGATATGAGCTCTGACGGATTCGACGCGACATCGGCAAGCGCCGCGTTGATCCGTGCGGTGTCCTCCATCGCGTCCGACAGAAACTGCGACAGCGTCTTCGGATCGACGTGAATTATTCCGTTAAAGAGTTCCATTTCCTCGTCAATCCTGCGACGGGTCACTTCCACTTCGGAAGCCAGTTCCTTCTGCTTCGTCACATCACGCACGAGAACCATCACATGAAGAACGGTTCCGTCACGCATCACACGCCGGAAGTAGAACTGAAAATGTTTCGTTACAAATTCTCCGGTGAGTCCGCCGGTCATGAATTCAACTTCACTCAGCGGATTGAGTTTATCAACAAGACGAGCCGGTTTCCGTTCATCAAAGAGAATGGAAAGATAATCCTCCGCCGCGGTTCTTATTGATGCGTCGACATTCCCTTCCAGAAGCGAATTGAATTTTTCACCGGCGATATTCTTTCTCGCAAACAGAGTCTCACATACGGCGGAGTAATATTTCCCTATCACGCCGTACGAATCAATAAGAAACAGTCCGTCGGATACATTATCGAGAATGCTCACATACTCGCCCCGGGCGACAGTATTGAGTTCGAGTTTATCCATCACACCGTTATACATCTTTGCGATCTGCCCGATCTCGGTAAACGGTTCAACCGGTGCGCGGAGCGATATATCGCCGGAGACTGATTGCGTATGCAGTGTCGTATAGAAGTCCATGATCTCGGTAGTCACGCCATGTTCGGTTTTATTCAGCCCTTCATGTTCGTCCTCGACAGACACCCTGATGGGAATTATTTTATTAAGTACGTATAACACTCCGTATGCTACGCCGAACGCCCATATGCCGCACGCGAGTATCCCGGCGCCCTGTACCATAAGCTGACGCGGAAACGACAGCCCGGTCGCGAGGAGTTCGCTATTACCGAAAATCGCCACCGCGAGTGTTCCCCAGATCCCTCCGCCAAGATGAACGGGAATCGCGCCGACCGCGTCATCAATGCGGAGCCGGTCAAGCGCGTACGTAGCCGCGATCATTACACCGCCCCCGATTACACCAATGACCACCGACTGCCATTCATTCACCGCGTGACAGTTTGCCGTGATCGCGACAAGCCCCGCGAGGGAGCCGTTCAGCACAAGATTCACGTCGGGCTTTTTCATAATCGGCCATCCGATCGCAAGCGCTCCCACCATTCCGGCTGATCCCGCAATCGTGGTATTGATTATAATCTTTGCGACCTGCCCGTTCATCGCGAGCGTACTGCCACCGTTAAAGCCGAACCATCCGAACCAGAGAATCATCACCCCGAGCACGGCCATGGGAATATTGCTTCCGTTGATTACATTTGATTCTCCATTCGGACCGAATCTTCCCGTACGCGGCCCGATTATGAGAAGTATCGCAAGAGACACCCATCCACCCATACTGTGGACAACTGTCGAACCAGCAAAATCAACAAACCCCATCTTACCGAGCCACCCACTCGGCAGACCTTCCATCATCCCGCCCCATGCCCAGTGACCGAACACGGGATAGAGCAGTACTGACATTACGATTGTAGACATTATATATGAACTGTACTTCATACGTTCGGCGACCGCTCCGGAAACGATCGTCGCCGATGTACTGCAGAACATCACCTGAAACAGAAAGAACGCCGCCGGCCATGCGCCAACAGGCATAAACGCGAAATGATTTGAACCGACAATACCCGAACTGCTTACGCCGAACATGATCGCGAATCCGGCCACCCAGAAACATATAGTGGAAATACCAAGGTCAGTCAGATTCTTTATCGCGACATTGATACTGTTCTTCGATCGTGTAAGCCCCGATTCGACCATGGCAAATCCCGCCTGCATGATATACACAAGCCCTGACGCCACAATCACCCATAGAATATCCAGCGAACTCTTTTCCATATCACATATCCTTCACTCTAGCCCTATCGCCAGATGCGACCGGTGACCATCCCATTCAATCGGGATAATGAACACGGGAGGCTTGAGTTTGAGCTGAATGTCTTCGATTCTTCCTTTCATAACAATAGGAACTGAAATAAGAAATGTACTTCCGAAACTCTCTCTGAGATTTCCGGCGATGACATTTGTCATCTCGCCGACAAGATCATACACCGCGTCATCATCAAACATTTCATCTCCAAGAATGTGAGCACCGATTCCTTCTATAAGCTGACGATTTGCGGTGAAATAGATACCACCCTTCCTCATTCCGGATATTCCGATAATCGCAGTGTAATCATATATCTCCGTCGTTGATACTTTAACATAAGGAACGCCCATAACCGCGGGTTTTCCCGTAACGTTCAGGAAGTAATCAGTCAGGACTTTAATAAATGCTTTGATTTCATTTTCATTCATGATACGCTCCTTACATTCCGTCTGATTCGGACAGACAACTCAGCATTTCCGCACACAGCTCTTCAGCGGTAAACGGTTTCGGAAGGAACCCGCTTGCACCTTTCTTTATCGCGAGTATCCCTGTCGCGGGATCCTTGAGCGCGCTTATAATAATGACTTTTGTATCATGTTTTATTTTCATCATCTCATCAAGGCAGGAAAGACCATCCATTTTGGGCATGGTTATATCGAGCGTCACCACATCAGGCAGATGCTCCCTGAACATTTCCAGCGCAATCTCACCGTCACCTGCGGTACCGATACACTCGAGACCGAAATCATGGAGATACTTTTCTATCGCCTTACGCATGATATTCGAATCGTCGACAATCAACAGTTTCATGGCTATACCTCCGTCTCAGAATAAAGACAGAGTAAAATGGGAGACGTTTTACGCAATGAGAAGACACACCGCAATTGATACAGGGATGTTAAATTGCCCGAAAGAATTTCTACAGTAATGTATTAATGCCGCTCATTTTAAGCGATTTAACATCACCGTAATATTTAATCAAGAGTTAGTTGTTTTACACTACCGTATACACATCTCCGGTGCATTACAGGAAGACTCGCAGTTTGAATGGATCTTCAAAATACTTCACACATCATGACTACGCCGATATCGGATTACTTCTTTTTATAACACTATAACACGAGGTTTATAATTCGCCGAGCATGCGCCTGTACGCGTCTGCACACGCCTCACAGAGACAATTCTCTTCAACACGAGTAATTACAAATACGATAATAACATAATATATTTTTGATCAGTCACTTTGATCAATAGCAAATCGTTAAATGATTAATTGTGCTCAGCGCAAATGAAAGGTATTTCAGATCTGTGATCAATAAAGGCACATGCATCTGGTTTCGGATGATTACAGCGAGGGTATCGGGATGTAACTGCGGAAAATCTGATTCGGTATGGCATTAACACTCATCCTATAACCGGATCCGGCTGCACGCATCAATCAGCATACAACCGGAACCTGCGGACGATTCTATTTCAGAATGAAATACTTTTGAGTTCGGACGCGTCAGTAAAAAGCGTCCATGCGTCGTCAGGAATTCCCTTGAACGCTTCTTTCATGCGCGCGGAATCTCTCGTCTCACCGGTGACATTGCGGATAAACACACGAATACCGCGGCTTGGATTAGCGCGAACCGCCGCTCCGTATATTTCCGGATCTTTCTCTCCCGAGTCTCCCACGAAAATAAATTTACGTCCGGGAAAATCCTTGAGAACCATGGTGAGATAAGGCGTCTTTATCTTTTCGGGCTGATCAAAGAGCGCGGTGAAATTTACCGGGAATCCGAATATCTTCATTTTATACACGCCGTCAGGAAAACCCGCTGACTTCAGAAACCCTGATAGAGGAGCGTACAGCTGCCACGGAGAAGCTGACAGATAATGGAACTCCGCGCCTCGTTCGCTCCATGTGCGGTACAGCTGCGCCATTCCGGGAACATCTTTATACGGTTTGATGAATGTATTTTCGAGAAGTATCTTCTTGTCTGACACCTGGGAAATTTTTATGGTGTCATCAATATCGGTAACCACTGAAATGCCTTCGTATGGAATAAACCGCGTACGCGCAGTGAATACGCGTGACGGATTCGACCGCGCGGATGTGGAGACATTGAACCAGACCGCACTGTCATCCTTTCCACCGCGTGCTTCCGCGACAATCGGGTTGAACATCTGCAGCGGCAGACACTGGGCGCGCTCGGTATGTCCGTTCGAGTCAGTCGCACCGGCATTATACACATCGTTTCCGATTTTTACCGTGACAACCTTTCCTCTCTGCTGATCGACCATGAAGTGCATACTGCGGTCTTCGAACAATTTCGTCGTTTCATCAGAATCTGTCATGTTCATCTGTTTTTTAAGAAGGGACAGGAACGCCTTGCGTTTAACGCTGTCAGTTTCAGGCTCAAACGCCCATGCGTGAACCCTGATACGAACCAGTTTTGACCGCGGATCCACATACGCATAATCCGGGAAAAACACAAGTTCCTCATCATCTTTGATGTTAACCGCGGGAAGCGTTCCTCCCGCATTCACAGGAAATACCGCTACGGATACGACCATACACGCCGCAATCGCAAGCGTAATTGTTTTAAGTTTTGTTGTTTTCATTTTCGGGATATTCAAAGATCCTCAAAATACTGTCAATCGTTTCTGCGTATCACCGGATTGAGATTATCAAGAGAGGAGCCCGACCGGGCCGAAAGAGAACTCACATCCCGCAACTGCTCAATCACGTATTGATTTCATCATTCCAGACACCGGAAACTTTCATTTGTTACTGTAATTCAAAACACCACGCGGCTTTGAACGAGATGCTGTTTTTATTAATATACCGATTCTCCTGCCCGGCATTAAAAACCGGCCGGAATAACTCTTCTCAATTATCGTGTTTAACAGGCAATAAAAAAGATGGACGCTATCACCCCCTCAGTTCTGTGTGGAAAATGTGCAGATACACCAGTTTGAACAAGTGACATAAACCGGAGAAGAAAATGAAACTCGTTGTCGATACGCATACTCATTCCGTTTCAAGCGGACACGCATACAGCACGATTCAGGAGATGGCCAAAGGAGCGGCTGATAACGGTATTGAAATATTCGCCCTGACCGATCACGGTCCGTCAATGCTCGGCGCGCCGGCAATCTGGCATTTCGGGAATCTCACCGTGGTCCCAGAGCGGTTGAACGGCGTGCGCATACTCAAAGGCGTCGAAGCGAACATAATTGATTACGACGGAAATCTCGATATGCCCGATGAGTATCTGGCAAGACTGGAATTCGTAATTGCCAGCTTTCATGATTACAGCATCAGACCCGGAACTGAACAGGAACACACCAATGCGGTAATCAATACTATTAAAAATCCCCATGTTGACGGGATCGCTCATCCGGGAAATCCCCAGTTCCAGATCGACATCGAGCGGGTCGTTAAGGCCGCGGCCGAACACGGAAAATTTCTCGAAATCAACAACCACTCATCAGCGGTAAGAATCGGCAGCGAGATAAACTGCATGGAGATAGCCCGCGCATGTGTGAAATACGGAACCAACATCATGTGCGGCAGCGATGCGCATATAAGTTTTGATATCGGCAAGTTTGAAAATGTGCGCGCAATGTTTGATGAAGTCGGAATGCCGGAAGATCAGGTTCTGAACACATCAGCGGCGAAGGTCGAAGAATATCTTTCCATGAGAAGGAAACGCCTGCGGAATAAATGAATCATGTTGCGTATGCTGTGACCAACACATCCCGCGGCGGGACTAACGCAGTGTGCGAAACAATCAGTAAGCAGCCGCACAGAATCAACAGGGCATTTTACGGTACGAATAACACTATTTACATTAGTCCATCCATTAAATGCCTATACCCTATCGCAAACCGTTCTAGTACTAGAGCATTTCACGAATTAAATAATGCATTTAGTTGGAGTTGTGCAGAAATATCTTTACATTTTATTGGCAAATGAAAGATATTTCGTGGCACAACTCCAACTATTCATATCGTGAAATGCTATAAACATAGTAATCCATTCAAAAATTCTCAGATCGAATCATGAAAAGATACAATCAGAATGAAAATTGAGTTTCCCGCATAAACACGTGTCACCGTTCGGAACATTCTCAATCCGCATTCAAATATGATTCCTTAATTCATTTTTTTATTGTGCAAACAAAGCTGCTCTGAGAATCTCGCCTACGGAATCGTACATATATTCAGAACGGTTCCGTCTGAATTGGAACGCTCCGCTTTATTCCGGATTATCACACGCCGGTAATCGCAGAATCTCAATTCATCTCTCATCAGGCTCTTCCATCTGATCCTGCTGAATTTTTTCCGGAGTCCGGTCATGGCTAAAAACATCACTCTCCTTGCGGGAGAAAACGCTCTCAGAATAATCAGGGATGAAGGAATCACCAGAGACAATATACGCGTCATCGCAGGAGCTGCGGGCGGCCCCAAATGGCTTATTCTGAGCGGAATCGACCGCTACCTGTTCGGATCATTTTTTAAAAAACGCAAGGAGCCTCTCTACTGCATAGGATCTTCAATCGGATCGTGGCGTTTTGCCGCCGCCCTTCAGAAAAACCCGATCGATGCGATCGAAAGATTCGAACGCGCGTACATCGACCAGCGATATGAAACCCGTCCCTCAGCGTCGTCCGTGACAGAGGAAAGCTACCGTGTTATGGATCAATACCTCAATGAAAAGGGAATTGATGAGATTCTTTCACATCCATTTCTGCGGATGAGCATTGTCTCAGCACGCGCGAAAGGGCTCGCCTCAAGCGAAAACAAAGCGCTTCTGGGGGCTGGACTCATAGGCGCGCTCGCGCTCAACACACTGAGCAGATCATCATTGAGGATGACATTTGAACGCACCGTCTTTTCTGATCCGCGCGATACCGCGCCCTTCGCGGACGCGTCAGAGTTCCCCACGCAGAACGTCACTCTTATGAAAAACAATTTCCGCAAAGCGGTGATGGCCTCCGGATCAATCCCGCTTGTTATGTCAGGCATCACCGATATTCCCGGTGCGCGAAAAGGGATATATCGCGACGGAGGAATGATCGATTATCATTTTGACATGCCCTTCGTTCCCGACGATAAAGGACTCGTTCTCTATCCTCACTTTATTCCCCGCGTGATTCCGGGATGGCTCGATAAATACGCCGGAGGCAGAACCGCGTCGAAGCGCACACTCGACAATATGATTCTCATCTGCCCTTCGGAAGAATTCATCAACAGACTCCCCCACCGTAAAATTCCTGACAGGAGCGATTTTCATACCTTTTTTCAAAAAGACAAAGAGCGGATAACGTTCTGGGAAAAAGCCGTTTCGGAAAACCGCAGACTCGCCGACGAACTTGCCGACCTGATTGAATCGGGACGTATTTCGCGGGAGATTCGTCCGTTTACTCATTAAACCCGGTTGTGTTTGTCATCTATATTGCTCTTGACTGAAATATCGGATATGCTATATTTCTGTATTCAGCTAACAATCAGATGTAATGGGAATATATGAAGAAACTCACTGAGAAAGAAGTCCGTTCCGTAATCGATTCGGTACGCACCGGGGATGACGCGCTTGCGGTTGTGCGTTCTTTCGCGACATCACAACCGCAGTTGACCGAATATATCGATGAGTCTTCAACTCAGTTCTCCCAGGCGGAAAAATACTTTATCATCAGCGCGTCATCGACAATCTGGAACGTACTTGCGGTGACAGGTTTGGACATCCCTTTGATCACCCGTGATACAATCGGGAAAATTGTTTCCGATATCAACACCGAGATCAGCCCTCTGTTCGCGCAATCAGAGAACGATCCGCTCACATCTATGCAGTCCATTATCGATCATTCATCACAGGGAGAACTTCTTCTCGCGCTCATCGGAATAATCCTGTCCGCAACCGAGGACAAAGGTGAAGACCGTATCCGCGAGGAGATACTGCAATCGCTTTTCTTCAGGCTTATCATCGTCATCGAAGTTCTCTCACGAACCGGACAGGAACTCAAGGCGCACTGATGAGAACACAGAACGAAAGAAAACTCACGGCTCGCCATGCGTCATCATCCGGAAGAACGAATCACCACGCGAGTCATGAAGTAATCTGTCTTAAAATCGTGCTCAATGAAATCAATCCGCCCGTCTGGCGGAGGGTACTTGTAACAGCGGACACTCCCCTCAGCGATCTTCATCTCATTATACAAAGCACGATGGGATGGATGAATGAGGCATCTCACTATTTCATAAAAGATTCCGCGAAGCTATCACCGCGCGGAGCGCATCGTCATCCAAGATCAGGTACGCATCTTTCATACCGCGAATCGCACGTATCGGATATTTTCTCATCACCGGGAGACACCGTTATTTACACCTATTCTTCCGGTGACGGATGGTCACACAGACTCATATACGAAGAATCCGTCAGCCATGACGAACCGGCCGAATACCCGAAATGCATCGGCGGCGCGCGCGCATGTCCTCCCGAAAACTGCAACAGCATAATCGGCTATCTGTATCTGCTTGAGGCTCTCGGTAATCCATTTCACCCGGAACATGAGTATATCCTCAACCGATTCGGGGCTTACGATCCCGACACGTTCAGCAAAACCGACATCAACGAGAGATACCGCGAGGACAATTACGGCTGTTACTGAATTATCACGATTCTATTTTATACACATCGCCTGACCGCCTTTATCTTTCTCACCAGATAAACAGCCGTATAACTTGCCGCAAGCGACGCCATCGATACTCCGATAAACTTCAGTCCACCGCTGATGTGTAATCCGACTATCGCCATCTGTATTCCCACCATGGGAAACACATGATAGAGATATACACCGTATGCGTTATCAGAAAAGAAGCGCAGTACCGGCGTACTCCGATTCATAACATCCCTGAACAGCACAATCAGACCCGTACTTACCGTCACCGCGATAAAGGTTTCAACAAACACATACACAAGTTGGAGCATTTCCGGGGAGAGACGTCCGAATAAACTCCCGCACAGAATTCTTATCATAACACCAATAACACCAGCCACGCAGAAGACTTTCCCGTCAGAGGAACGGATCCTTTCCAACAGCCCGGTTTGTCCCGCAATTACGCCCGTCAGAAAAAACACCGCATACTGAGGCATATGCGCAGGTTCAAGTCTCACACTATGCAGTACGACCAGCCATCTGTCGATCGGATAGCTCATACGCACCGCATACGATAAAAGCGCGACGCCGATCCACACCGCAGCCGCGGCGGTATACACCACCGATGAATTCAGTCCGTCACGCGCTTTATTCTCCGGAGATCGCGGACGGATCTTACGTACAATCCACATCACCGCCGCGAACAGAGCGCTGTAAATCAGAAGATGCTGCACAAACCACAAATGCGCGATGATTGACTGCACCCCGTCAGCGGTTCCAAGGTACTTCACGTACGCGGCGGAGTGAGGAGTAATTACCATATAATAGTTAATCGGTAAAAATATTCCAAGCGAAACCGCCGCCAGAGGAATGAGAAGCCGCATGATCTTTGAACGGATGAATCCGGCCGTGCCATATTTTTCATAAGCACCGGGCATCACATAACCTGATATCAGGAAGAAAAGCCCCATAAAAAACGCGGCGTTGATCGAGAAGAATGTCCCGAGCCAGCGCACCGGCTCACCGTCAATAACCGGCCATGCGCCGCCCGGACCGTACGCCTGCCCCGCATGATGAACAACGACAAGAATTACCAGAAACGAGCGGAGATTATCAAGATAAAATTTCCGCGTTGAAAGAGACGCCATTTGTTTACTCCATATGAATTTATTTCACAATGAGAGTAAACCGGATTCTCCGGTCTGTCGCCCCGTATTATAAATCGGAACTCACGATACGTATTGAACAATTCCGCGTGCGGTACTCACCCGGTGACATGCCGGTCATCTCCGTAAACACGCGGTAAAACGCGGTTTTGGAATTGAATCCTGACGCATACGCGATACTTAAGACCGAACGCTCTGTCTGTTCCTCCAGAAGCGACTTCGCCTCGTCGACGCGGTAGGAATTTATATATGAATTGAAGTTCTTCCCGAAACGGGTGTTGATAAATTCAGAGAGCATGTGCGGACTCATTTCCATCAATGATGAAAGCCGCTCAAGGGACAGATCCTCATCACAATAGATTTTTCCGCTCTCCATGATATCCTCAAGACGGTCCCCTATCAGCGAAGTATTCATTCCGGAAAGCAACGACCGCGTATAGCGGACTTTGCGTACAGCCCGTTCCGCACTGCCCCAGTCAACCTTATAAAACAATGGGTCAATTACCGCGGCAAACGCGACAGTTGCGACAAGTACGAGCGCCGCGGTTTCCGCCGCCTTCCCGTTAAATAACGCGAACACAATCAGCAGAATTATTGCGGAAAATGTAAGTGACGCGGCGACAAGAATCGAACGCAGCACCTTCTTTTCCTCAGCACCGGCCGCAGTGCTCATCCTCGCCGAGTCAACGAAGATCACGACAATATACGCGCACATATGTATGAGAGCGGCGAAATCCAATAACCTGATACATGTCACCACACTATTATCATTTACAACGCCGTACCGCCCGCAAACCGCCGCTATGACTATAATCGTTGACGCCGCCGCCCACGTAATCAGGTGTCTCACGGAATGCATGTACATTTGATTTCCCGAACGCCGACGCAATGATGAGTACATGATAAACAGCAGAGGCCCGATTACGAATTTGAGATTCTTCATAAGCAGGAGAACAACGGTATCAGCGGGAAACGCGCGCAGATTATACGGATATTGATAGTAATTGGTGAAGTAGTGTTCAAAAAGAAGAAGTGACGTCGCGACAAGAATCAGTGATACAACACGCGTGCGGACACTTTTAAAACCGAAAAATAATGCAGTTGTTCCTGATACACCCGCACACATGGCTCCGGAAAAAATATACAATCCCAGAAAATGCCTGACCATTACATACCGCCCGATTAATCACAACACATAAAGATGAAACAATCAATACGCGTTCACTACCGACGGGTCAATGAGTATTTGCATTCGCATCACATGAAGAAATCAGTTTCAACACATCAGTTTACGGAGATGACAATGATATTGAAACAATAGCGCTCGATTTCATGAAAGTATTGGTAATCGATCTTGATTTCAAGAAAGCGAGAAACTACTGCAAACCGGATAGTCTGGCATTTATTGAAATCAGCGAAGAAAAGCAAACACAGAAGGAGATGGCTCGAACCAGAATTGAATGCATCATCTGATGATACTCAAAAATGATCATAGGTATAATTGATGAACGCCGGCAATGCGCCGGCGTTCGTAGAAATAATTCCATACAAGTTGCATCTTTACGAGCAATGAATGAACCCTTGACCGCTTTAGTCCGAAATCATCGGCTCATTCATTTTATATTGATAAAACTTGTACTTGTGATCCGCACTTTCGCAGTAGATAACGGAAATTACGCCTGTTACCTTTAATGTCTTTCCAATTGAATCCCGGCGTGTATCAAGAATTTTCTTTGGAAGCATTATCTGCGCTTTTTCTGTGTGAATAACCAACTTTGACATTGGCTCACTACCGACTAAATTGATAATTCCGCTGACTGTAATCTTTTCCCCGTCTTTAAAAAGAGGAATGGGTTTGTTCGACACACAGCAGAACAACGTCAGTGAACATATCAATGCGACACTGTATATAAATACATTTCTCACTGTTCATTCCTTTTCGTATTAACGGCTTTTCCCTTGAATCCACTCCTTCCGATAACAGCATCAATCGGAACAGGACCAGACCAGGCAACGGGTTTTCTCACGGATTTCCTCGCCGATATTTTTGTCTTGGTCGGAAGCATATCCGGAATTGTTGCCACCACCGAATCGCCCGATACCGCCGTATTACCATTGAATGCGAGAAGATAATCACCTTCGTATGGAGCTGTATCGTCAACCACGCCGTCTACGGTAAAGGCTTTGAATACAACATGCTCAGGAACTGTTGAGGGAGTGTACGACGCAGAAAGTTCTTCAATAACACTCTGCCCGGGATACAGTGCCCAACTATTTTTTTCTGAATTATCTCTCATTGGAAAATCTGTGATTTTATCTTCATAACCGTAAATACCGGATTCCAGAGAAAGTTGATTAGCGATAAGCCAGTCTCCGAAGACGATTTGCCAATCCGATTCCGAAGGAGACGCGGAAAGCCCGCTATAATATGATACATGATCACGAACTCCGTTGATTACCGCACGGTAATCATGATATGCGGAGTTGGTTATTTCATGAAAAACACTATCATCATCAGAATGAAACCTGATCCATTGAAAGAAAAGATATGCGGAGGAGTAATCCGTCATTGAATTTCCCCACGTATAAAAATTATCCGTTCTTCCATTACTTAAATCAGTATAATAATCATAGCTTCTATATGTAAGCTCACCGCCACCTTGGGCAAAACACTCCGCGACAGATGACAGCCCTTCATTAAGCCATATCTCGTGTTCGGCGCCTCCGTTGGAAAGCCCATTGATATTATAATTCACAAGATGCTGGAATTCATGAGCGACAATACCCGCCGTCTCTATTGATGTCGGATCACCCGGATAACAATCTACATAGATCATATCGCACATATTCGTATAACGATTATCAGATGACTCGGAAAGCTCATTATACGAATCAAAATATCCACCGACATATCCGGTATTCTCCTTACCGTCCCAGCCGTCTTTAATATCAAGAATCAGAATGATGATCTTTCCATTCGCGTCGACATCACTTTCCTCTCCGAATTTTGATGTCACCATCGGGTAAATTTCATTATCGAATTTACTGACAATTCCATTGATAGTAGAAGATGTTACTTTATTCTGACTGGCAGAGTCAAGATACACCTCACAATAATTTCCAGTCTTTACTTTCTTTGCCTGCACTTGATAATACTCTTCCAAAGTAAAATCAGCGGCATAGAATGCTCGATAGTCAGAATCCCCACCACCGCCACAAGAGAACAAAGTTCCCGACAATATCATCATTACACTAAATGCAATCCGCTTCATACAATCTCCTTTCTTCGATATTTTGTATTTTGGAAATCATGAATACCATTACCTAGTAGTGCCTACTTTTGAGTGCCCGGCTTTGTACCCTATCCGGTGTCTATTGTCAATCTATAATTGCATAATAAGAATTACTATAATCAATAACATGTACTAATATAATAATCAATTTTGAAGTTTTTTTTGACAAGGAAAAGGCATTTAATCATAGCAACAACACCAATTATGCACAAATGCAATTATTGTTATCAGAATTTTGCCGGTTGAATATAAAAAAGACGGGTGCAACCCGTCTTTTTTATATTCAACCGGCAAAACGCGGTGTTTATCTCTTTACACTCGTTCGATATACTCGTCGGTCTCGGTATTGATTTTGATCATATCGCCCTCTTTCACGAAGATCGGGCATGATACTTTCACCCCGCCTTCGCAGACGACTATCTTGAAATTGTTCGTGACACTGTCGCCGCGCACAGCGTTAGGCGCTTCAATGACTTTGAGCGTAACCTTGTTCGGCAGAGTAATCTGTATCGGATCTTCATCGTAAAGCATGATCTCAACCATCATTTCTTCGGTAAGGTACGCCGCCTTGTCACCGACCACTTTCTTTGTGACCTGATGCTGTTCGTAGGTGTCCTTCTCCATGAAGTAGTAGAAATCATCATCGCAATACAGATAGCTCGCCTGAACCGACATCACGGGAGCCGGTTCAAAACGGTCGGACGCGGTAAACACTTTCTGAAGCTGTTGCCCGGTTTTGAGATTGCGGATCACGCATCGCATAATCGCTTTACGCATCTGCATACGGTGGAACTCGGATGATACCACCACATAAGGCGCTCCTTCAAATATAAACGCCGTTCCGTTACGAAGATCAGTATATTCCATGACTAAAAAACTCCCTTGTATTCATACGCTTTCCGCGCAGTATTCTCTTTTGCAATTACAGATGAAATCGGGGCGACTCTTCCTGCAAGAATAATTCCGTCGCCAGTCACCGAAAATATTCCGGTAAAATCCGGGCAAGGCGTGCGGACGCCCCGGCTGAACGCTTCGCCGGATCGGTCATTATCGCGTATTTCATCGCGGAACGGCACGCACACGCACTGTCTTTACCGAGAATTCCGATTATCGCGCGGATAAGCGCTTTGGCGTGTCCCGAATTCGCGACGATGTTTTGTATCACCATTTCGACCGACACGTCAGCATGATCAGTTTTCCAGCAGTCATAGTCGGTGCTCATGCACACCATCGCGTAACACATTTCGGCCTCGCGCGCCAGTTTCGCTTCGGGGAGTACGCTCATGTTGATAATGCCACCGCCCATCGAACGATACAGTTCACTCTCCGCGCGCGTTGAAAACGCGGGGCCTTCCATACAGATGAGCGTCTCATCGCGGTGAAGTTTCACCCCTATTTTTTCGATCTGCGGCGCGATCGCGTCAGCGAGGCGTGCGCAGAAAGGGTCGGCGAATCCCGCATGCGCGACGACGCCGTCTCCGAAGAAGGTCGACACCCGTCCCCGCGTGCGGTCTATGATCTGCGAAGGAAGCACAAAATCACGGGGAGCTATTTTCTCTTTGAGAGACCCCACCGCGGAGAACGCGACGATCTCGCGTACGCCGAGCATCTTCAGCGCGGCGATATTCGCTCGTGCCGGAACCTCCGTAGGCAGCAGGAAATGCCCCCGCCCATGCCGGGGCAAAAATGCGGCGCGCGTTCCGCCGCTTTCGGCGATGGTGATGACATCAGACGGTTTACCCCATGGAGTATCGACCTCAACCTCCTCAATGACTTTGAGTCCTTCGACCTCGTATAATCCTGATCCGCCGATAATTCCTATGTCCGCCTGTGCCATCTTTCCTCCGTATTGTGCGCGCGAATTAATTTCAAAGCCCATCTATACTGACCGGACGCCGGTTCCGCAAGCACAATACTCGCCGCGGCGATTTGATATTTTATTTGCTTTTATCGCACGGCGTTGTAGATTTCGATTGTGAGGTATTCATGGGAACTGCAGCGGGCGAAGAGCTTATAACCGCGTTTGATAAAGTCCGCCACATTCTGAAAGCGGGATATATTGAAATAGCGCACTCGGCGGGGGGCATAGTCGAGATTTTAGGCGCCCGATCTTTTGAGGACGGCGTCGAGTTTCTTCCGTTTGAGGCGGTCGCCGAGACCGCTGAGTACAAAAAGGAAAGCTCGGCGATTCACGAATTCACACTGACGCATAAGAACAAACCTCTTCATTGTATCGCGCTCCGTGTTCGCGGCGATTTTCTCACGGTCCTCATCGAAAGCAAAACACCGATGGATCCTTCGACCCCGCTTCTGGCGGCGTATTGTCACGCGTACGGTGACCTCGCGCTGAGCCTTGCGCCCAAATCAGCGGCGGGCGACAACCCTTCGAATAAAGAGCTCAGCAACATACGCCAGATTCAGGCCATGCTCTTCCCGAAGTTCGAGAACATCCGCGGCTTTGACATCGGCGCGGCGTATTTCCCGTCACAGCTCATGTCGGGAAACTTCATCGACATGAAGGAGTTAAGCGACGATTTAATACAAGTAAGTACCTGCGTGGTTAACGGATATGACTCGACCGCGTCGTTTATCGGTGCGGCGGTACGCACGCTTCTGCAGGCGCTCTCTGGTTCTTCGGTTATTCCGTCGGCGCTTATTGAAACGATGAACTACCGCCTCGCGAAACTTGTCGCCGGAATACACTACATGGTCAGTGTTTCCATTTTCCAGCTCAATCTCAAAACAGGAAAGGCTTCTATATCGTCACTCGGCCCTGTTTCCACGCTCTTTTACATCGCGAACAAGAAGCGCGCCATTGATCTCGGAGAAACGCAGATTGGGCATGAACTTTCAAAGCGCGCGGTGTTCAAAGACATTTCTTTCATGCTTGATCCGGGCGATACGTTGCTTTATTATTCGGAGGGTGCGGTCAACGCGGAGAAGGAGGACGGCTCGGCGGTGTTCGGGAAGCAGAACCTCTACGACAAGTTCCGCGTCAATATTGATCAGCCGTCGAAGGAACACGTGCAGACGATATCGCAGTGCATATTCGAGTATATCGATTACACCCCGATACGCGACGACATCCTCCTCGTGCGCATCAAACGCTCCGGAACATAAGAAAGAGGGCGAGAGAACTTTTGGGAAATTGTTTTGATCACAGGTTCACCAGTACAATATGCGATCAGGAAGAACTCTTCAGTGAGTATCGGATGTAATTCTCGGGTCTTTTGCCACTAGAGATGAACGGGGGATTTACCACGAAATACAAGAAAGGGTCGCGAAATGGGAGAAGAAACGATTGGCGAAGTTTCGTGTATTTCGTGGTCGGCGGTTTTGAATCTCTCTTTTCCTGTTATGAAATTACAATCTATTTGTCGCATAACGTCAACCACTTTCCAGACCACAACTCACTGCATAATGAATCTTATCAGCAGTGAAATTCTTTACAGGACAGGCTCTTCAATTTTTTACAAATACTCTATGACTTGGCGCAGGGAGTGGATTCACGTTGTCAAATAATCTTTCAAGGTCTTTTTTAAACTTGTTATTAGTTTCAGATTGGACTGTCGTTTTATTAAGTTGCACTTTCACGTATTCATTTATATCGTTCTTACCACATGAGAACAGTATAAAATTAATGCATTTTTCTCTGTTTTTATTTTTATCGTATAATATAATCCACCATTGATCTTCCTGCTTGAAATCAGGACACTCGCCAACTTTAAGCAATTTAATAAACGTAGTAATGAATTGTTGATTCTCATTGTATTTCGTTTTAGGAATATTTGTTTTTATATAATTTTCAATCCTCTCTGAAAGTTGCAAAACAATATATCTTTTATTAATAACAGAAAAACCCGTTACTAATTTATTATCAATTCGATCGTTATAATCATTTATATCAACCCTAAATAAATACTTACCACAAAGACTACCAGAAGTTTTATAAATTCGCTCAAGTTCTGGCTCATCAAGTGAAATCCAGCCAGGTAGTGATAAATCGTACTCGGTTCCTTTGTGTTTAATAACACTACTTTTATCAAAGGCAACTAAGTTACCAATTGAAATTATAATAATAAATACCGTTGTTTTTACAATCACACTGTTAACCATCTTGAAATAGCTTAAAATGTATTATGGAAAAAATTGTATATTATATCATAGATAATTGTCCAAATCGGTTTATCATCTTCTTCATTTATCATACTTACGTATTCCCTTCCTATTTATCCCATTAAGAAACTCCGCCCCAATCACCGCATAACTGCAACCACTTTTCAGGCCACAACTCACGGTATAATGCTACTTATCGGAGCAGAGATCCGTTAAAACAGTTGACTCATTACAGGACAGGTGCTAAAATTTCATACCGCTTTGAATCGCATGATGGTGAATATTCAGGGAGACAGTAAATCGTTATTCGCACGTCCTTAGCGGTGTCTTCTGTTTTATCGGGTTTCACTGTTGATACCATGGATAATGCGCTATCAGAATTGTGCTTGATGTTGTATGGTGATTAGGGATGAATTTTCTGATGATGAAATGGACAATTAGCCGTTATCCCTATGTAGATATTAGGGATAGGCGTATTGATCAATTTCAGACCGCAATCGTATTAAAGTGATCCGCATTACAAGAGAACAGAGCGAACAATATCTCATTTATTATGATGGCATAGGCTTTTATTATGAAAAAATACTTCGTTTTATTATTTGGATTTTTGCTTTTTTCCGGATGCGGTACCGACGGTACCAATACCGTTTATAACCCTCAAAATTTAAATTATTATAATTATATCGATGAACCTGATTTTGAATATACCGTTAAATATGATGATCATGTGCCCGCAGAGAATATTTTTTATGTTGCACCGGGCGGGAACGATGAAGCTGCGGGAAGTATCGGTGATCCGTGGGCGACTATTCAGAAGGCGGTCAATACTATTTCTCCCGGGCAGAAAGTCTATGTCAGGGAAGGTGTTTATTCAGAAGTCATCTGGATCAATAATTCAGGAAAGGAAAATAATCCTATTATCCTAAGTGCCTATCCGGGAGAAAAAGTCGTTATCGATGGTTCAGCCTTTTCGAGACTCGCAGCTGATGCCTACTGGGGGATGATTAATGCCACTCACCAAAATTATCTGATAATCCGCGGTTTTAAAATCAGAAATGCCCACTGTGCCGGAATCGTTATGGATAATTCCAATCATATAACCATTGAAGATAATCTGATCTACAATACATTGGGTTCGGGTATAATATCCTATTGGGGTGATGATATCAAAGTTGAATATAATGATATTATCCTGGCCTGCAATCTCAATATGTTTGACGGTTCGACATACCCTGAACGGCTGGCCTGTATTCAGGAATGTCTGACCGTTGCAGGAGCAGACGTTTTCAGCATAGCCTTTAATAAGGTGCATCACAACGGGCTCTCCATCCAGTATGGCGGGGAAGGGATAGATGCCAAGGCGGGCAGCTGTCACGGTAGAATATACAGCAATACTGTTCACCACCTGAATAAGCTGGGAGTATATGTTGATTCATACGGGCATACCAATGACATCGATGTAAACTGTAATCTGGTTTATAATTGCAGTGACTGGGGAATCTGTATCGCTGCGGAATCCAACGATTTGACTGAGAATATCCGTATCTTTAATAATATTGTTAACGGGAACCATGCAGTTGGTATTGGTGTGGAAAACTGGGGTCTGAATGGTATTCACCCTTTGAAAGATATTTATATATATAATAATACGATACTGAATAACGGAAGCCCTGATGCGTGGGGAGTCGGGATTCATATTGATGCGCCGAATGCTGATAATGTACAGATTTATAATAATCTTATAGCTTATAATAAGCTTCTTCAGATCCAGGTTTGTACTTTGACGACGGGCAATTCTCGTCCGACCCGATTCCTGGTTGATCATAATCTGATTTTCCAGGAAGGATCCTATTATAGTGTAAATGAAGAACCGGGGACCAATCAAATCAGGCATAGTCCTCTTTTAAGTAATCCCTACGGTAATAATGGTTTTTTGAATGCCGGGTCGCCTGCCTTGGGTAATGCTGGTGAAACACGCTACAGGCCTGGTCTCGATTTTTACGGTAATCAAAGACCGATTTCAGGTGCTTTTGATATCGGAGCTGTGGAGTATAACTAATAGATATTTTAGGTTATGCGAACGTTGTGCTCTGAAATGTTATTGATGTTTTGCGGTAAATTGTGAAAACGATTTATTCTGTTCAGTCATTCTTTAATATACCCTATAAATTTTCATCATCAACCGTATAATCAGCATATGCCATACAATTTGGACCTGTCGCAGTATCCGTTGCTTTTAAATCACCATCAACATATATTTCAACAGTTACTGTTGCATTATTTGTTGTCGTGTTAACAGCAGTTATAGCACAAAGTATTGATGTCTCGTCATCTACATGTTTAGTCCATTCTTCAGATTGCCAAGGTAGACTTGTTACCAATCCATCAATTGCACTTTCATTTGCGGATATTGTTACACTTGTTGCCGTGCCAGTTACCTTGTAATAATAACTAGCATTTCCATGCTTACCAACGATCGTATCACAAGAGATTATACAAAAAAGCGACATACATAATACAACTACTAAGCGCATCGCAAGCTCCAATCTGATTACTTAAATACTCGTTCTTAAAATGATTCTTGACCGGCACATATTAAACAATCATCTAACATCACATTTTGTTCATAATGCTCTTCACAATTATTCAGAAATGAAAGAGTACATTTCACACCGTATTATACCGTACTCCGTACACGCGGATCTTCTTCGATTTCCCTTTCACCTGAACCGTTCCCGCCGCGTCGAACCTGATTCCCGACTCGCGTCTGATTTCCGCGCGAACCATTTCGCTTATGACAATCGGAAAACCCAGTTCCTTGGTCTTTCCCTCAAGGCGTGACGCGGTGTTCACCGTATCACCGATCGCGGTGTAATCATGTTTGACTTCGCTTCCGATGTTGCCGACCACCGCGATTCCGGTATGAATACCTATCCCGATAGCGAGATTCTCATCAATAAGGCCGAGAGATATCGCTTCGCTGTTCACATCAGACAGACGGCGCATCATCTCACGGGCGCAGTGCACTGCCTTTTCCGCATGATTGTCCACATCGTGCGGCGCGTTCCAGAACGCCATGATCCCGTCGCCGATGAACTTGTCCACGCACCCTTCGTAACTGCGTATAACTGAAGACATTGCAGGAAGATATATATTGAGAATCCCCACGACATCCTCGGGACTCGGCTTGTTCTCGGACAGCGTGGTGAAATTCCGAATATCAGCGAACATCACCGTCACCTCACGTCTCCGCCCTTTCAGAATCTCCGTTCCGCTTTCGCTTATAACCCGATCAACAATCGCGGGATCAAGATAGCTTTTCAGCGTCGACTGCAGAAGATTTCGGTCGCGCCCGAGAAGATAATGCGAATACAGATACCCGAAGAAGAACCCGGCTGAGAGCCCGACACATGGAAGAGGTGACAGCACATAATCCATCGATACAAAAAGGATAAAGCTGACCGCAGAAGACAGACCCAAGACGATAGCGAATACCGCCAACGCATTTCCGATCCGGCGGCGGGAAACAAGTATTCCTAAAAATACAAACACCAGGCTGATAACCGCAGCCGCTGCGGATCCTGTTCCAGAGATAAAACGTCCGCGCGCGAGCGTATCGACGGCATTCGCGAGAATCTCCGATCCGTACATTCCCCGGGTCTTTCCCGCGCCGGATGAGATGTACGGTGTATTATGAATGTCCCCCATCGAAGGATCGTACGCTCCGAATATGACGACCTTCCCCCTGAACTTTTTCCGCAGATACTCTCCGTCATCAAGATGCGCGTTGAGCTCAACAAGAGGAACCATCGGCACTGATCCGGGAGGTCCCGCGTAATTGATCCGTATCATAGAAGGGACTTTCATATCTTCCGCATAGACCGCTGTATTCGACCGTACAATTTTTTTACTTTTAACCGCGACGGCATATCTCATATAAATACGGAGAGGAAAACTTTCAACGTGAGTCCCTGCTGAATAATCATAAAGAATCGTTTCGCGTACAATTCCGTCTTCGTCATAACTGAGATTCGCGAATCCGAACGACACTCCCTTTGTACGCTCGGCGAGCGCCATCAGTTTCAGTTTGGCAGAGGTGCTTAAAATTCCGCTCACCCCGAACATTTCACGGTAGCGCCGTGTCACATACACGGGAAACGCGATCACGTCTCCGTCAATCGCATACGGAAGCACAGACTCGGGTTTCGACAGCAGAACTTCTCCGAGACGCATCTTTCCGAAATTATGACGCTTTGACTCCACTGACGCGAGGTGCAGAATATCAAATCCAATCGCTCCCGCTTTTGCGCGCGACACCGCTTCGACCGCTCCGGCGAGCTCCCTGTCCCAAAACATCACCGGTTCGGGATATGCCTCAAGTGTCGTGCGGTCAATCCCGACTATCACGGACGGGAAGCCGCTTCTGTCGACAGGAAATACCGCGTCCCTCGCATGAAAGAGAGTGTCATAAATTTTATTATTGAAGTAACGGTATGATGCGGTTGAACCGAAAAGCAGTGTACCCGCGAATACCGCCCCCGTGATACACACAAGCCCGGCACGATGAATATATTTACGCTTCACTATTTCACTTCCATCTCATCGATCAGCGGCTTTATTTTATCTTTCAGCGATTCTTCTTTCTCTCCGGCACGAACCGCTTCCTTATACATCTCTATCGCGCGGGGAATAAGCCCGTATGTTTCATACAAACGCGCAAGGAGAAGATATCTCACTCTGACGTCAACGAACGATCCTATCTCGGATTCCCGCCTCATAAACGCCGCGTCGGATTTATAATCATATAACGAAAACTCATTGATACCTGATCCTGTTTCTTTCTTACCAGCGTCAACTCCGCGTATATACGCGGAAAGATTTTCCCTGCCCGCGAGAGACGGCGCGTTGAATGGATACACAAAATAATTATACGGGGATGAACCTGTCCAGAGAACTTCTTCTCCGTCTTTGATCTGAATTTCATACATTTCAGTATGTGCGCTTCTATTCCATAAAAAAAGCGCCTTTGACGGAAGAATCAATGTTCTCAACAGTACAATCTTTCCTTTTGTCACACCGCGCATACGATATACACCACTGCGTTCGCCCTTTCTTTTCAAGAGTGAGCTTTCATTTCCATCACCGGTTTCACCGATGATGTCAACAGCCGCGGCGCACTCCCTCTTGTCCACATCAAACCGCTTCGCGGCCTTCCCTTTTGCGAACACAGGTTTGTCTCTGATCGTAAAACGCGCCGCGCCGACAATCTCATACCCTGTTCCGGGAAGAAGATTTATCCGGAGATGTTTTCCTTTGGGAAGATCAACCACATCAGAGTAATACAGAAGTTCCATCACCGAAACATCTGTTTTCTTTCCGTTACGCATAACGGAAACCGCCCCGTCGGAACGGGCGACAAATCCAGCAGGCTTGGCTGTCTCAGCCGGCAATACCGATATCGATACAGAACAAACCAATACGCATACGATTAATCTTATCATTCTGCCCCTTCCATGAATTCAGATTATGGTAATTCAATCCCCGTAAAGAACGAATGAACTCCAGAAATACGGATCGCTGTATTCTTTTGAATGGATGAATTCTTTTTTCGTGTCCGACATCGCCTTTGAATACGAGCTCTTTGCCGCCGACATTCTTTTATATAACGCGATCATAAAGCGCTGTGTCGGCACATCAGCCACCTGCCACAACGTAACGTTCACCCGGGCCGAACCCGCTTCCTGAAACGCGCGAGCGAGTCCCGCGACACCGTCACCTCGTACGAATTTTCCGAGACCTGTTTCACATGCGGAAAGGGTGACAACATCAGAACTGAATCTGAGAGCCGCGATTTCCGGCACCGACAGATAACCATCCTCTCCGGTTTTCGTCCTGCCCGACACTTCGGAAAACACCACCGACGAATACGCCACTTTTTCCGGATCGTAATATCCGTGACACGCGAAATGTACCGCCCTGTACTTCGCCAGAATTCCTTCTTTCGAATAACGTTTTACCGTGGATTCCGTGACATCCTTTCCCGTAACAATCAGAACGTCTTTTTTAAGAAACGGGATATCGCCGATCTCCCTGACCTCATTGAGCGTCCCCGGAATATTCTCCCACGAAAGACCGCACAAATCATAGTATGATACACTTTTTGATTCACCGAACCTGATTCCCGCATCAGGCGGAAGTTCAGATCCCGACGTGCGTTTAATTCCGGCGCGTCGACCCCGCGAACTTTCTTTTTTATCGGAATAATCAGCGCCGCCGAAAGCGATCAGTCCCTGCGATCGTGCCGCGATTTTTCTCGTTCGCGTCATCAGCAGAACAGAGACCGAAGGACAAAGTGTTATCTCATACCGTTCGCACAAGTATTCATTCATACGCGTGCTTCTGAGCGCGTCAAACGGCAGGAACGAAAGTTGTCCGTCCGGAATGATGATTATTTTCTTTATCCCGTTGAGTTGAGCCTCAAGGGGCGCGATCAATTTATCATAAAGATCGTTTCCGAGTTTCGTTCTTTCACGGGTTCTGTTCGGCTCTATAATTGATTCCCGGAAACCCTTGACCGCCTTGTCATAATCAAAATCCCCGTCAAGAGATACAATAGTTTTCATTTTTTTCCGTATAACAAGACAGAGCGGTTTGTTCCCTGAATCTTTCACCTCACTATCGCTGATGTATTCAAGTATGGCCGTCTCATCATCACACAGCTCCTGTGCCTGAGCCGGAGACGCGATCTGTGTTTTACGGAGACGACGGTATTCACTGTTCTTCATGAGTCCGGCATTGAGCCGGTCAAACTCATTACTCGCCGATTCAATATCCTTACCGATCGACGCGATAAGCTTCTCATCGATTTTACCGTCTTTACGTGCGATCTCTTCTTTTCGTCGTGCGATAAGCGATAGTATCCGTTCATTAAGAGATGTAACCCGTATACGATCAGCCTGAGTGACTCCGTCAACGGATAATGCCGCGTCAAGTGTGATCCTGTCGAGAAACGCGCGGGCCTTCATTGATTCAGCGGTCGTGAACACCGCGTCAACATCACCGAGTTTCATGCTCGCCGAAATCGAGTCATAATAATACCGGACTCCGCTCTCCATAACTGCCGAACGCTCCGCATCGGTTTTCGACCGCTCATGTTCAATGACATCTATTATACCGTTGAAAAATTCTCTCGCCCGCGCATACTCACCGCTTTTCATTTTCATATACCCAAGGTATCGCGAGGAATCGATCACGAGCGACGGCAGTGATTTCCGTTTTGCGATGTCGAGAGCACGGTAGATATACTTCTCAGCGTTCTCAGTATCTCCGCTCATGTAATACGCGAATCCGAGAAGCGGGTACGCAGTGCCTGACGTGGGATGATCAGCTCCGAGCCTCAATTCCGTGATGCTTATACCTTTCAGATAACTCTCGATTGCAGATGAATATTTCCCCCGCGCGGCATAGAGTTTCCCGATCAGCAGATACACATTCGCGGATTCAGGGTGATTCTCGCCGAGAACCTTACGGTGAAGCGCGAGCGTTTTCTCCGCGATAGTAAATGCTTCATTATATGATCCTGATTTTTCAAGAGATTCAGCCAGACCGAACAGTGTCGCGATGGTATTTATATGTTCTTCCCCGAACACCTCATAATCAATTTCTTTCGCCTTTTCAAGATACGCGATGGCTCGCTCATCTTCACCCATCGCAGAAAACACACGACCGAGACTGAAATATGAAACCGCGACAAACGCGTGTTTTTCTCCGTAGGCGTTCCGGTACAGCTCGCACGCGCGGAAATAGCATGAAATCGCCTTGCTGTATTCCTGATCATTGTAATACTCAAACGCAAGCGCGTAATATGCCGACCCCACATAGGGATGATTCTCCCCGTACGCGGCGACATAGATGTCACGGGTCTTCTCGAAATATTTGCGGGCGGTAAGATGATCCCCGCTCAAGCGTGCATTGTCACCCATCGCATAAACCACTGTCGCCGAATACGGATGATCCGCGCCGAGGACTTCGTCATATATGGCTTTTGATTTAAAGAGATTCTCATCCGATTTCGAATACTCACCCTTATACTGGTACACCATTCCGATTGTATAATACACCGATCCGGGACACCACTTGTATGCTGCGGGAAGAACCGTTCGGCCGTACAATTCAAGCGACCGCGCCGCCGAGACCAGAGCTTGATCATACTTCCCTGTCATGTGCAGCGCGGAAGCCATTCCTCCCTCCGCAATAGCGATGCTTAATCTGTTATTGTCATCATCCGGACCGAACAGGCGGAGAGCTTTCTGATAACTTGAAAGAGAACCGGCGTAATCACCCGCATAGTATTGATACATTCCCAGATAACTCAGACGCTGAGCATTCGCCGCGCTGTCCGCACCGTATTTTTTCTCCACAGCTGAGATGGATTTGGTTATTTCGATGATGGCGGTTTTATAATCACCACGGGAATATGCTTCGGTAGAAATCTGGTCGCTTGCCGTTATTTCCTGATCGACATCGGACTGTCCGTACACAACAGTCCCGCACGGAATACCCGCGAAACACACGGATAAAATAACGAATGAAAATATATACCGTAAAATATGTTTCATACGGAAAGAGTATACCCTGCAAATAACCGCGTCAAACTCAATTCTCTATCAGTAACGCAATATAACCCAAAACCGCTCAGCGCGCACAGCCCAGTTCACGGCGGATATCGAATTCATCATCATTATCTGACGTAAATTAATTAACCGCGGATTCCGAAAAACATGATTGCGCACTTCCATGCGTTACGGCTTCATGGATTCATTATGAATACCATCGTGAGATTGTTGCTTCTGTCTGTTTTATTTATTATCCCGGCATCCGCCGCTGACCCGGCTCCCGAGGATGATATTTCCGCCGCCGATTATGATCCCGTCTCCATAGCGCTCACAGACATCGATACCCTTCTGAGCACAGCTGTCGGCAACCGCACGGTAACCGGCGCGGTGGTGCTGGTTGGTCACGGCGATGACATCATACTTGAAAAAGCATTCGGAACCAGATCCCCCAACGGTTCTTCGCCAATGACAGTCGACACCGTATTTGATATCGCGTCGCTTACAAAAGTCGTCGCAACCGCTCCCGCGGTCATGTCACTCGTTGAAAATAAATCTATACGCCTTGACGCTCCGCTATCGAAATACCTGCCCGCGGCGGGAAAAGGATCTCACAGGAGAATCACCATACGTCAGCTTCTCACCCATTACTCGGGAATCACTTCCGATCTCCGCCCTCCCCGGCGTTCCCGGAAAAGAAAGAAAGTATATAGTCAACCGGTTCTGTCCCGGATCTACACGGCGAAACTTATCGCTCCCGTTGGACAAGCTTTTCAGTACAGCGATATCGGTTTTGCGATTCTCGGAAAGGTCGTTGAGAATGTCAGTCGCCAGCGGTTTGACAAATATGTGCAGAAAACCATCATAGATCCTCTTCAGATGAGTTCCACATGTTTTCGACCCGGCAGAAATTTCGAAGGACGAATCGCGCCTTCTGAAAAAGGACGAGGTGATCATTACGTCTGCGGAACTGTTCAGGATCCGACCGCGGGAAGACTTAACGGCATCGCAGGTCATGCGGGATTGTTTTCCACCGCACGCGATCTATCGCGGTTTGCACGAATGATACTCAACGGCGGAACGCTCGACGGAATAAAAATTCTCAGCCCCGGGATGATCGCGATGATGACATCACCCCAGTCACCTGCGGGAAAAGAAGATGTGCGTGGGCTCGGGTGGGACATTGACTCAAGATACTCATCGCTCAAGGGTAACTTTTTCTCGCCGGAGTCATTCGGCCATACGGGTTATACAGGCACATCAATATGGATCGATCCTTCAATCGGAACATATGTGATCCTTCTCACCAACCGCCCCAACCTCACTGACGACCACACCGATATCCTCACTTTACGAAGAGAGCTTTCCGAGATCGTAGGATCCATCTACGCGAATCCGGTGGTGGAGAAAGCGAATTGATTACGATCTGTCAACATAACGGATAGATTCACCGTTCCGATATTTATTGATTTTCCTTGAGTGATGAGTCAGAAGATCCGGAATTGAGTTTGATTTCCATTTTGTGTTTTTAAGTCACGCAACATCGTATTCAGCGATACTTTCCCCGACCAAGTGCCCACATCTGCCGGTCTTAGCCCAGTTAATACGTTCTTGTGTATTATCAGAATAATGGGCTTTTCCGCATTTTGAACACTTTTCGAGAAAGCTCCCGCTTCTTTAAATGTAGAAAACACCTATAATAATCACGATCAGGATGAGTTTACTTACCACCGAACTTTTCGATGATGAAATCTCTGCAACACGCAAACTCGTTCTCATCACTGAAATACTTCGACGGGACAAGATACGCCTGCCGCATTGAAATGAACACATACACCGCTGAATCATCAGATAAAACACGATGAACAGTACTTGCAGTGAGTTTCGTCGTGAAACTTTCTGCTTTTATTTCAATCATGTCCTTATCGATGAATATTTTCTGGGGTTCAGATAACATTGTATTGGAATTAAAATATCGGGAAAGAGACCGTTTCGAAAAGTATGCAGTATATATCAGATAGTATATGGTAAAGACAAACACAATGAATGCGATAATTCCGACTGTAAAAGGATTTTTCCCGTCAAGAACCGACCGGACAAAATCCGAGACCCATATGACTACCATCCAGAACGCGATGACTATATAGATATATTTTTTCTTACCGCTGAATATCTGATTTTTCAGAAACGTACGGTTGAATCGACGATAATCATCGAGCTCAAGCTTCCCGGACACGTTGAACGTCATTGTTTTGTTTCCATCATCAATAATTTTTCCCATATCCACACGCATCCAAAGGCACTATTTAAAATTTCTATACGGTTTGAACAACCGTTTTTCTCATTACACATCCAAAAGGATTCTTCAGTAAAACATTTTTTGACAATACCTTGTTCTTTCCAGAAACTGAAATCACTTCATCGCATACACTTCGATGGTATCAGAGAATGCGAATCGGAGGCTGAACATACGGTATAAAGGCGCCAAAAGAATATAAAACGGATTTCTGCGGCTGATAATTCTCTCCGGATGAATTCCCGCGGGTCGAATAGTAATCCTGCGGAAACCCGACGCACGGAGAATCCGCCTTATAGCACGTGGGGACACATCAACACGGTGATCCACCGGATGCGACTCAACCCATCGCTTCCGTGAAAAAAGATACAGCGGTCCGAATACTGACGGCATCGAAAACGCGAATACTCCTCCCTCATTGAGAGAATGGTAAATTTTATCCAGCGCCCCTTTTGAATCAGCGCAATGTTCAAGAAAGTACCATGCGGTGATCACATCAAATGAGCGCGTGATAGCAGCTGTTTCAAATGGAGTTTCCGTCACCTGATATCCGAAACGGTTCCGGCAATAGTCAGCCGCGTAATGCGACACTTCTATCCCTTCAATGCGGGTAAAACCGGAGTCCGCCGCACCCTTCAGAAAAAATCCGAGCGCGCATCCTATATCAAGAACCGAATGGGGAGTCACGGTGTGTGCGGTCTTCCATAGCGAGAGGATGCGGGATATACGCGTGCGTGCAGATTTGTAAATATTCGGAAAGTCATCCGCATACGTGATCCCGTACTGTGTCTTATAATCATCGGTGAAATATGAATCGGAATATTCGAGCGGGGTATAACCGGTATTGAAAACCGTCCCGCATCCGCGGCACCGGAAGAACACTGATCCGGCGGACACGCAGTCCGCCCGGTCAATGCCGCAGAACGGGCACACGTTCATCGTGCGTCGTCTTCTCTTTCCTTCTTGCGTTTCGCGGGCTCCATAGCCACATTGATACCGCGGATTCTCGCTCCGTCAAAAGAGAGAATTATTATTTCGGCATACTGTTCAGGCACCTGAATGAATGAGTAATTCGAGTGGATATCAATCTTACCGATCGTCTTTCCATCAATCCCCGAACGCTTAACGATCTCACGAATCAGTTCACCGGGATTCATTCTGTGGTTCTTCCCGAGGTTTATAAAGAGACGGACTTTACCGTCCTGTACATCCTCAAATACAAGATTACGCACTTTCGGTTTTGAAAGGTCTTCTTTGAGATCAAGGCGGGAAATATCACCCATGTATTCCTTGAGAAGAGCGAGTGCGATACGTGAAGAGCGGCCGAAAAAAGGCATTCTCTTTTTCATCATGGCGAGCAACGGCTTGTACGCTGAGAGATCCTCTGTCTGCGCGGCAGAAAGGATCTTTTCAATTTTTTTTCTCTGGTCCATACTGTTTCCTTCTCATTAATGGTGCTGCAGACTTCCTCCATGCTTTTCTGCAACGGAAACGAAATTCCGGATATCCACAATTTCGTGCGCTTTACATCGAAAGCGACCCGCATCCGTGCGGGTATTCGTCAATTCAGATGCCGGTCAGACATCATGAAACGGGTCTTCGCCGGGTTATTACAGCCCGAACCCCGGTCACGATTACTCTTCCCGACGTATAAAAGATCAAGCAAAATTCTTATTTCTACCGTCCGGTTATCCGAACAAGACCCAAACTCGCGAATTCTCCCTGTATTTATGCAGATCTCGTCATGACTGAAGCAAATTTCTCATACAAAAATATTTGCGTTCCTCTTACGGAAATGGTAATCTAACGACAGGATAGGAGAGAAGAATGAAGCCGATACTTATCATCAAGTCTGTAGATACGACCGATTGTGAGACAAAGCGGATTTATAATTACGTAAAAAGCACCGTTGACAGTTTCAACGCGTATGTCAGTGATTTTCTCGAATCGATATCGATTACTGTCGAGAAAATTGACCACCCCGAAGATACGTCCCGTCAGGATGACAACGAACTCAAGGAACGAGTTTTTTATCTGAACACCCGAATCACAGAACTCGTGTCATCGATGAAATTGATCGCCGCGCAGATGCCGTCGCTTGTTGAATACCGTGAAAACCGGGCTGACTCACAGAATGACACACTTTAAAGTAATTACTGTCATCAGTAACATCCCTTCTTATCCCTCTGGCGGTATTGTCTAGAGCAGTTTCCATTAACGATGGTACAGGCTGCTCAAAAGTATAACCTGCAGCGATTCTGTGAGAAGTATTAGAGGAGAAATAAGAGAAATAGGGACAGGAAGGCGGTACGTTATCTGATTCGTTCAGAAACAACAGACTCGGACAATAATAAACTCGTTCATATTGTGCGTTCAGGGCTGAAATGTCCGGATACTATCCATCTCTCATTCGGATAACATTCCGGCATCAGGTGACAATCATTTAACGCGATTCTTTCGGATTATTCACACCAAGTTCGGTCATGAGATGGAGAAATTCACGCTCCGCTTCAGCCGCCGGCAGACCGCCCACACTATAGATACCGCAATCCATGGTGAAACTCTCGTGCATGAGAAACCGGTAATCCGCAAGAATTTCCTCTCCGGATTCGATGACTCTCAGAGCAATGGTATACCCCATATAGATGACAACATTCGGTTTGCGTGAATGGTTGATAAAATCGGTGACCAATCTGCGTTCCGGCGAAAAATGAATAAGATTTCCGGAATATCTATACCCGTATTTAGCACTCTCGCCGCCGCTAATCGGAATATAATTTTCAATGTGCATAAGATTGGGAAGCGCTTCATCAAGAGATATTCGCTCCAGGATTTCTCCTCTTTCCCAGTGACGGGACGTATAACACCCCTGTTCTCCGGGTACTTCCCGGGAGTCTCCCATATAAAAGAAATCATTAAAAAAACTCATTTTACCGCCTTGATCGCCTCATCAAGTCCCGCATAAGTCGGGATCAGCTGATTCACTTTTGTAAGCCGGAACACCTGCATAACGGTGTCATTCGCATTCGCGACAAAAAATGAAATACCCTTCTTGGACAGCTTGTTCCTAACCGCGATGAGAAATCCGATACCGGATGAATCGATTGAATACACCTTGTCAAGGCTCACAATCACCCCTCTAGGTACGCTGTTTTCAATCGCTTTCTCCACACTCGCCAACACATTCGGTGTTTCAAACAGATCGAGCTTCTCCAGCAGTACATCAATAACCACTACCCCGTTCTGTTCGCTGAATGAAATCAGTTTGTCCATCAATCCCCCGTCTTCATAGATTTATCATCCACGAAGATACCCCTCAAAATGCGCATCCTTGCGGTTTTTCATTCCTATGGGCACTTTGAACAACTGCTTATTCCCTTATTCAAAAAGCAATAAAGCGGTTATTTCATTAATATATGCCCACAAGAGCGGCTCAAAAAAATAGTTTTTCAAACCACCCCTATTTCTGCTCAACGCGGAACATTTCATCCCCCTGAACAGCTGTTCAGGCTAAAACAAAGAATATCCAACATACAAGCAAATTAGTAAACCAAAAAACGGCATGGAACAGGGCAAGAAAATGAAAGCAAAAGCCGTTGTTTTATCAACAGAGAGAGGTCTTCCCATAGGGAAGACCTCTCCATCTATATCAACTAAAAGCGCGATAACGCTTTTAACACTTACGACATCAATACATGCCGCCCATGCCACCCATACCGCCCATGCCACCGGGAGCAGCAGGAGCCGATTTTTCGGTTTCAGGCTTCTCGGTGATGAGAACTTCTGTGGTAGAAAGCATTCCGGCAACGGATGATGCGTTCTGAAGCGCGGTACGAACCACTTTCGCAGGATCGATAATTCCGGCTTTGATCATGTCTTCCCATACGAGAGTCGACGCGTTGAAACCGATACCGGCTTTTTCGCCTTTCGCTTTTTCAACGATCACGGAGCCTTCAAGACCCGCGTTCGTTGCAATCATACGCATCGGAGCTTCAACAGCCTGAGCGACGATTTTCGCGCCTATTCTCTCATCGCCTTCAAGCTTCTCAGCCGTAGCGGAGATAGCTTTCTGCGCGTTAAGGAGAGTAAGTCCGCCTCCGGGCACGATTCCTTCCTCAACCGCTGAACGGGTTGCGGAAAGAGCGTCCTCAACGCGAGCCTTCTTCTCTTTGAGTTCAACTTCAGTTGCCGCACCGACATTGATAACCGCAACACCACCCGCGAGTTTCGCGAGACGTTCCTGAAGTTTTTCGCGATCGTAATCAGAAGTAGTATCTTCAATCTGTTTCTTGATGAGCTTGATACGGTCTTTCACCTTGTCGCCAGAACCGGCTCCTTCGATGATAGTGGTATTTTCTTTCTCAATGATGATCTTCTTCGCGCTTCCGAGATCCTGAAGCGTGATTCCATCAAGCTTGCGTCCGAGTTCTTCGCTGATCACGTTACCGCCGGTAAGAACCGCGATATCATCCATCATCGCCTTACGACGATCGCCGAATCCGGGAGCCTTGACCGCAACACACGAAATCGTCTTACGGAGGTGGTTCACCACGATAGTCGCAAGAGCTTCGCCTTCAACATCTTCGGCGATAATAACAAGCGGTTTGCCTGCCTGAGCTACTTTTTCAAGCACGGGAAGAAGGTCTTTCATTGAAGAGATCTTCTTGTCATAAAGAAGGATGAAAGCCCCTTCAAGAACGGCTTCCATGTTCTCGGCATCAGTCACCATATAGGGAGAGATATATCCGCGGTCGAACTGCATACCTTCAACAACTTCGAGATGAGTCTCAATCGATTTTGCTTCTTCAACGGTTATGACACCGTCTTTACCGACCTTTTCCATCGCGTCAGCGATAAGCTCGCCGATTTCCATGTCATTGTTCGCGGAAATAGCGGCTACCTGCGCGATCTCTTTCTTATCTTTGATTTCACGTGATGTTTCAGAAATGTATTTTGTCGCAGACTCAACGGCCTTGTCGATACCGCGCTTGATGCTCATCGGGTTCGCGCCCGCAGTCACATTCTTGAGACATTCACGGTAGACCGCGCATGCGAGAATAGTAGCTGTCGTTGTACCGTCTCCGGCAACATCATTTGTTTTGGTCGCGACTTCTTTCACCATCTGCGCGCCCATGTTTTCAAAGGGATCTTCAAGTTCGATCTCTTTGGCTACAGTCACACCGTCTTTCGTGATTGTGGGAGCGCCGTATTTCTTATCGATAACCACGTTACGTCCGCGGGGTCCGAGAGTAACCTGAACCGCATTCGCGAGCTTGACTACGCCTTCATAGATTGATTTACGAGCTTCATCATTATACTGAAGTATTTTTGCTGCCATTATTAGTGCCTTCCTTTCGCTTATTTGGAAAATATCGCGAGAATATCACTCTCGCGGACTATGAGATAGTCCTTACCATTGTGTTTGATTTCTGTACCGGCGTATTTTCCGTACAGCACCACATCCCCTTCTTTAACATCAAGGGGAACGAGTTTGCCGTCTTCATAACGACCCTTGCCGACCGCTACAATTTTGCCCTGCTGCGGTTTTTCTTTCGCGGTATCCGGGATATAGAGCAATCCCTGCTTACTCAACTCATCCTCAACTACTTCGATGAGGACACGATCACCTAACGGTTTAATATCCACGATATTCCTCCTGTGGTTTGGAATTAAAGTATTTCGGTACAATAATAATCCACTCCCTGTCAGGGAGGTAATGCCCGATTTCTAGCACTCACTATAATTGAGTGCTAATAAGACATTAGTACAAAATTGGTTTTTCTTTTGCAAGCATGAAATTCAAGAAATTTGCCCTGTTATTCTTAATTTGAGGAAATTAATCAAAAATATGACGAATAAACAGATATTTTCGAAAAAATCAATTTTTCTCAGATTCTTCGACATTTTCATATCAAATGTCGGAATAAAATACCATTTTACCGCTTTGAATACCCCGGAAATCCAAAAATCCCAACGCTTCTGCTGAGACAAATGGAATAAAACGGGTTATCTACTTAATATAGATCGAATAGTCTACAACAGTATACACATAGTCGCATTCAGTTCCGTCAAAATCAAATGATACGTACAGAAAGTATCCGCGAGCGACCGAATTTTCCCTTTTGTATCGCGCGTTGTCCGCATTTGAAAGAAACACACGGTACAGATACCTACCTCCGACAAACCCCAGATATTCAGCCGCGTCAACCCCTCTGCGGCCGCCTTTTCCGAGGAAAAGACACGATTCTATATTACCAACAGGAGCCAGATTCGAATAACGGGAATTGAGCTGTTTCAGATTTTTCAGTACCACCGCTGATGAGTGTTTCTTGACAAGACTTTTAAGAACAGCATTCACCTCTTCGATTTTCCGGGGCGCTTTGACTGCCCGGGATATCAGAATTTCATTAGTGCGAAGTCCGGATCGGACAGAACTTTTCAGAACCTTGTAATCAATCATGTAAAATCCGCTTTCAGCGATCCCTTCAGGATTGGTGACAAAGAACAGATCTCTATACAGCTTGCCTTTGATAATACGGAACGCGGCGAAAGAATACCTTCCCGCGTAATTCGGCATCGATCTGTCTGTATGCAGGTTTTCGGCAATATGGAAATACGATTTTGAAATATAGGCATATTCCACGACAGGAGGAGACTCATCCGGAGCAGAAAGGAACTGATCAGCCGGAAGAACGGCAACCCTTGGAGATTGTTCGCCGTAGGCATACATAAAGCCTGACATGGAAAACAGAATCGCGAATATGAAACCCGCAGTATGAATTTTCATCCCTCATCCCTCATTCTCTTGACATCCCCGGTCAATCTTAATTATTCTGCGACCAATTCATTTGAAATGAAAGCATTTTTTGTTTCCGGGGTTCGGGTTCTATTCAGACATGAAAAAACAATTATTCTCAATATTGATTCTGCTTGTTGCCGTAACCGTCTCTTCGTGCGCCGCTCCCGCGCGCAAAGGAGTTTCTTCGCCGCTCCATTTCGCCGTCGTCGGCAACACCTGTCCTGAATCGCCGTTCAAGCAAACGCATTCCGACACGCCGAAGCTCATTGCCGCTCTCAACAGGGACAATCCGTCCATTGTCATTCATACAGGGAATGCTGTCTTCGCGGGATTCACGTCAGGCGTACGGGAAGAAGATGTCGCGATGCAGTTCAAAAACGCCGCAGAATCTTTTGATACGCTTGATCGCGCGCGTCACTTTGTTCCGGGTGAGCTGGATACGTTCAGCGGATCAACCCGGTCATTCTCCGCATTCACGGGAAAAGATCCGTATAACACATTCACATACGGGTCACTCCTTTTCATAATCCTCAACACGACAGATTCGAAACCCGGCATCATAGGTGATTCCCAGTTTGAGTGGCTCGTCGATACACTTGCCGAGTCCGGGAGCGAATCGATAATTATTGTCATGCACCACCCGTTATTCAGAGTCAAAGGATATGACGGCGCAGTCGTGGATAACGCTGAAAGGATCATCTCTCTGATTGAAAAGTATCCGGTGCGGGCGGTTATTTCCGGCGCGGGAGAAGTGTATTCACGGAGAGAACAAAACAATATTGAATATTACAGTCTCGGATGTGTCCCGCTGTATAAACCATGCGTAAAGGATCAGAACCGCTACTACATGGCGACCTTCTTCGACAGCCGCCTCTTTGTCGAAGGGAAAAAACTGTGACATCATCGCGCGAAATAACGTTTACCGCATTATCACCGTTCATCGACGCACTGGTCTCCTCCGGAGTTGTGCAGGCTGTCGCGGCGGTTGTCGATGAAAAGCGGACAGTCGAAACAGCTCCCGGAGTGCTGTCGGTCGAACATGTCAACGTCGCGGATTTCCTCGCATATCGGGATTCAACCATATTAAAACTGACTGTACAAGGCGAGTTGATTCCGAAGGCTGAAGAAATTATCCGCTCGCACGGAATAACCGTTACACGGCGCGACCGGAACATAACCCGTTAGTAATCGTCCAAGAAAAACAAACCCGACCCGGAGGTCGACATGAGTATTCTGTCCATCGAAAATCTGCGGATGCAGTTTGATCTCGAAGAACCTCTTCTGGCAGTACGAGATCTTTCTCTTTCAATTGGAGAAGGTGAAACGGTGGGGCTTGTCGGTGAATCGGGATGCGGAAAAACTATGACCGCGTATTCCATTCTCAGGCTGGTTCAGAAACCGGGACGAATCACCGGCGGGAAAGTTTTATACCGCGGCAACGATCTTCTCTCGATGAGTGAAAATGAAATCCGCACAATCCGGGGAAAAGAGATCGCGATGATCTTTCAGGAACCGATGAGCTCACTCAATCCGGTACTTCAAATCGGAAAACAGATATCCGAAAATATCGAACTGCATCTCGGTCTGAACAGGGAAGCCGCCCGGCCTCTTGTGACCGACCTTCTCAATCAGGTCGGTATTCCTGATGCTGAGACACGGTACAGATCGTATCCCCACGAGCTGTCCGGCGGCATGCGGCAGCGCGTTATGATCGCGATGGCTCTTTCCGCAAATCCGTCGATCCTCATTGCGGATGAACCGACAACCGCGCTTGATGTAACCATACAGGCACAGATTCTTGAGCTGATGCTGACAATCCAGGAAAAGCGGAAGATGTCACTTCTGATAATTTCCCACGACCTCGGAATTATCGGGAATGTCGCGGACCGTATCGCCATCATGTACGCGGGCGAGATATGCGAGATCGCTCCCGCAAAGCAGATATTCGCGTCGCCGCTTCATCCTTACACCGAAGGGCTTTTCGCCGCGGTTCCCCGGATCGGCGCCAACACGAAACGTCTTACCACAATCAAAGGTTCGGTACCTTCAATCCACAGCGAACCCAAAGGATGCGTTTATCTTCCACGATGTCCCAAGGGAGACGAGTCATGCGCGCAAAACCGCATATTGCTGACCGACAAGGGAAACGGACATTTCGTCAGGTGCTGCAAAGCGTAGAGTACACAATCGGGGTTGCGAATCGATGATTTATCCGGCATAGATAGTCGTCCCATATAATTGTATTGAAATTTTTTATTATATATAGATCGTTACACAAAAGCAGTTTGCGGAACAATTAATGAATTCGATTTATGGCACGCTAAATTTTCAGGTTTAAAACCAGAACCATTTCATGGTTCGCTGAAAGATTTTTCGTGACACGGATACATCAGAGCATTTTATGATGTGAAAACAAATATACACATTGATCCAATCGTAAAATACTTATTTCCTTTCGCACAATGCTCCAAAAAATACTATCGGAGAGATGCAATGAAAAAGCTATCGATGCTGACGTTAATGTGTACACTGTTTATCGGATGCGCAACCGGTGAAGTAAAGTTCACTACTGATGATTTCAAGGGTACAACTGTCGCGAAGATGAAACTGAATCACTATACAGGAGCCTGTGTTCTCGAAGCCAATTATACGCGCGACTTTAAAAGCGGAAATCCGGATAATATCGTAATATACGGCAGATTCCATACGGGAACTAATTCGCAGGATATAAAAAAAGACGGATTTATTAAAATCGGAGAAACAATACACAAAATCATTCTTTCGGATATTTCAAGTGAAGTGCAAACTTGGACGGATACAAGTAAGGTTGCGGATGCAAAGGAAAAGGACGGCTTCAAAAAAGACAAGACAGTGCGATCCAGCAAGGTATACTCCGCGACACTGACTCTCCCGAAAGAGGTTGAAAAAGACATTCTATCGGCAGATCAACTTTCCCTCCGCGTCTATTTCGGTTCAGAGGATACAACCTTTGTGATAAAAAATGAGGCTCTTGCCAAAGTCAAAGGATTTATAAACGCAAAACCGGCGTTATAAAAAAACACACATGAACATGCAAAACCCGCGGACAAATGACCGCGGGTTTTGCACGATTACACACTGCTTCTATAAAATCAGAAAGCCATTTTAATTTTGTATGTGTTCTCAACCGCGTTCAGAAGAGACTGACGCTTGTTTGAGTCGACGCTGATAATCATATTGATAATCTCGGAGCGAGTAAACGCAACATCATAGTGTTCGCATTCTGTTGCACCCGATTTTCTGCAAATTGTCTTATTGCTACAGTTTTTACAAAGTTCCATTTTTTTTCCTCCTACATCACAGATATAATATGCAATAACCGTGCCAAGATTGAAATTTGTATAAATTTAGTCGATAAAACCAATAATTAATGGTATTTATTGACATTTGCTTATGGAATGAATACATATTCGCATATTTTTTGTATTTATAATCTATTCTCAACGCGGATTAAATCAGTCGGAAGGATCAGAATCACATCAGAAATCGCTTTCTGTATCATTAATGCAACAATATCAGGATTAATTGATACAGCCGTCCGTCCGGTTCGGATCTCATCCCACCTATTGAAACGTCACCTGACGAATGATACAATTAGTCCGCCAAGCCGGACAAGCAACGCATTATGATTGAAATCGAACGGAGCGTTATGCGGGAAATACAAATACATTCTCACCGCATACACAGACACAAAGAGAACGACAGCCGGAACCCACACATACCCGCTTTTCCAAAGCGCGGGAGCACGTGATCTGATCAAAAAGAATACCCCGATTACGGCGGGAACCGGAAACAGGGGATGAAATCGGAATGCCGAAACAGGATCGGCATGAAAAAGAGAAACCCACGCACGCGTCATACCGCATCCTGGACACGGCAAGCCGAAGACGCTCTTCACGTAGCATACCGTTCCCCCTCCCGCGACACATACCGCGATCCATGCCGATATGCCGAGAACACACACCAGGGCAATACCCGGAATCCTTCTACTCTTCACCCATCGCCGCCGTATCACTGACCGCAATTTCGAGAAACGGCAGCCAGCACCGGTTACCGTAGAGCTGTTTGTATCATGCCCGTGAAATATCATTTAATTTCGACTGCATGATCGCCATGTCGACGATGAAAAAGCCGCATAACGCGATGATGAGATAGACAATCGACATATCATTATCAACCGGCATTCCTTTCTGCGCCTGGGCTTCTTTCAGGTATTCCCCATACCGATATGCCCAGTACAGCATATACGGGAAACATATTATGCAGAGAAAAAGTTCGAGACCGGGATTGATCTCTTCCTTGCGGATACGGGCTTTTATATCGGACGCGAAGGTATATATCCAATAGAAAATGTAAATTCCGCAGGTGATTATGGAAAATACGATCACCGCGGCAGGGCTTCTTATTTCTCCGATCCGGCTCATAGCGGCCTCCGTTATGCTATCACTACATCACATCTAGAGCATTTTGCGAAATAAATAACGTATTTTAGTTTGAGCTGCGCAGAAATATCTTTCAGTTTTATTGGAGAATGGAAGATATTTCGTGGAGCAGCTCAAACTAATCATATCGTAAAATGCTATAATCAGCAGGTCAAGGAAAAAGCCCGTACGATGAGATTCCTTCTTGCGTTACCATTTCAACCGTGAGAAATTATTCGTATGGACTACCGGGCTCCCGAAAGAGAATTCATGGTACGCACGCAGATAACTTCGAGAGGCGTACTTGATCAAAATGTCATAGCCGCAATGCAAAAAGTGGCCAGGCATCTCTTTGTCACAGACAGATATTCTGCCGAAGCGTATGCCGATCATCCGCTTCCCATTGGACATGATCAGACGATATCACAACCTTATATTGTCGCTCTCATGAGCGAACTCTGCGGGATAACCCGCTCTGACCGCGTGTTGGAAATCGGGACAGGTTCAGGATATCAGACCGCAATACTCGCTGAACTCGCGTCGGAAGTGTATACAATTGAAAGACTGCGTGCGCTTTCAGATTCAGCGAAGGAGAAGCTTTCGGGAATGGGATATACCAATATTAATTTCCGTGCGGGAAACGGTTATTCGGGGTGGAGGGAAGCGGCGCCGTTTGACGCGATAATCATCACTGCGGCTCCTCCGGAAATACCGAAAGAGCTTATCGCACAGCTTGCCGATGGAGGACGCATTGTCGCGCCGGTCGGCACGGTAATGCAGGAACTTATACGCGGCGTCAGGAGAGGGGATCAGCTCGACATGGAAAGCATCATCTATGTGAGATTCGTCCCCATGCTCTGAAACTATTTACGTACATGCCATCGCATTGCCGCAGAACAGATCAATCGCTTCATCCCGCGAAATCGGACGCCCTGTAAGATAACCCTGCACCCGGTTACATTCGCTTCGCTCGACTACCTTCATCTGCTGATCAGTTTCGATTCCTTCCACAACGACTTCCAAATCATGGTTATGCGCCAGCGACACAAGTGAATTCAGGACACGGCCGGTTTTCTCGTTAGTATCAATATCGGAAATAAATGACCGGTCAATCTTCAGCTCATCGAACGGCAGTTTTCTCAAGTATGACAGAGACGAATACCCGGTACCGAAGTCATCTATTGACAGCCGGAATCCCCGCTCTTTAAGCCGCGTAATACATGGAATCACTTCATTGAATGACCTGATAAACACTGACTCGGTTATTTCAAGCGTAATGTGCTCCGCAGGAACGCGCGCATCATCCAGAATACGGATCACCCTCTCGTCAAAACCCTTCTGCATAAGCTGTACCACCGATACATTTACGGATACATTGACTACCCGGTTATCACGATTGTGTATTTCTTTCAAAAACGCAAACGCTTCATTGAGAACCCATTCCCCGATGTGTATTATCAAACCGGTTTTTTCAGCAATGCGTATAAACTCACCAGGGGAGACCATACCAAGAACAGGGCTGTTCCATCTCAGAAGACACTCGTATCCATCAACCTGCTTCGTCGCCAAACTGCACTGGGGCTGATATCGCATTGAGAGCTCATTGTTCTCAATCGAATGTCGGAGCAGTTTCTCCACTGATAAATTCCATCGCAGTTTTTTATCGTAGTCCGAGTTAAACATCTTTATGCTCTTCTTTCCGCTTTCTTTCGCCTTTGAAAGAGCAATATCTGCTTTTCTCATCAAATCCGAAATCGTTCTCCCGTCGTCAGGGTACCGGGATATGCCCATACTGACCGTGATATCAAAACTCACGCCATCAATCTCATACCCTGTCGATAAAAACTCGCTCAATGATATCACCTGCTTCAACAGCGAGTCATTGTTTTCATAATTCTCAAAGACTACAACGAATTCGTCAGACGAAAGACGCGCGGCAAAACTATTCTCCGCTCCCTCACCAACACGAAACACCGCTGTTTTCTTACCAATATCAGCGATAATTCCATCACTTGCAATATGACCGAATGTTTTGGTTATATTCCTGAAATTATCTATATCAACGAATACCAGCGCAATCCGGTTTTCCGATTTGCCCTCCGCAAGCTTCTTGTTTATATGTTCATACAAAGACACTCTATTGGGTAAATCAGTCAGGCTGTCCAGATAAAGACTTTTGTGAAGCTCACTGACCAGGGTGTGCATTTCGGAGAATGTATGTTTCAGGACACTTCGCAGAGTACTAATGACTTTCACATCCCTGAATACTACCAGCGCTTCATTCCCCGAATTGTCGTCATTATCCGGAATGGATATAAATCCGCGAATTTGTTTTTTTTGCCCGTTCGCAAGTTCAAGAACTGTTTCATCCGGAAAGTATTGGTCAGCTCGCGTTTCCCATAACCTGGAAAGATAATAACGAAAATCATTTGAACATTCAGTACAGTCGAATACAAAGACAGCGGCAGAATCCTTCCCGACAAGCTGATCTGCCGTATTCTCCAGTATCTTGACGGCCGAAGCATTCATTCCGGTGATCAATCCGTACTTGTTCAGTTCAAGAATTCCATCCTCTACAAGGTTAAGCATGGAATTCGTCCGTGCATTCTGAACCCTCAGCGCCTTTGTTTCCACAGCTGTATCAATGGAAGCGGAGTGCAGGCGCATAGCGGTTTGAATTGAATCGATAAAAGCCGGTAACCCGATGTCTTTAATCACATAACCGTATGAAGGTATGTCCTTCACCAAGTCGATCAGGTTTGAATCAGAGTGCTTTACCATAAAGAGCACTGGGACATCCGCAATCCCGAGTATTTCCTTTACTGCGGCATACACATCACCAACAGTTGTTGATTCTAGTCCCACCAGCAGGAGTCCGATTTCATTCGATTCCCGGACATACCGTACGGCATCATTGATAGACCGGGTGGAAACCATATCAAAACTTTTTTTCCGCAGATTATTCTCAATCGCGATACGGCTCAATTCGTCACGATCGACAAGAAACACAGTCCGTGAATTTGAGGTCTTTGATACTGCGAGAGATCTACCTGCTTTCACGGTATCGCTTCTTCAGATGGGAATGTATCCGTACAATCAAATATGTCATAATCTGCATTTTGAAATCCGTGCGGCGTTATTTAATTCTGATTTCGTTCTTTAAGCATTTCACGGATATAATAATGCATTTAGTTGGAGCTGTGCGGAAATATCTTTATATTTTATTGGGAAATGAAAGATATTTCGTGGCACAACACCAACTATTCATATCGTGAAATGCTATAAACAAAAAAACCACCCAAGTATGGTGGCAGGGAAACAAGCGGGAGGGATTCCGGGCAAACAGCATTGATCGAACAAAAGAATCCTTCCCGCATGCATACTTATATATGCAAGATTCATGCCAATCAATCCCATCCTTATATAAATGAATTCAGTGAAACACTCTTTTGTTCATATATGTTTTTTTGGTTAGTAATTTCGGGAATTTTCGATAGATTCTCTACAATAAATCTGTTAGAGAATCATATTGATCACACACAATTCCATTCCCACAATTCATTCCATGACGAGAAAAGCACATCACTGTAAAAAATCGCGACAGTCGAATCAATATCTGTCGTCCTATTTTACATGTCCCCGCTATTTATTCTTCCGGAGTTTCGCATTCAGTGTCTGACGGCTGATACCCAACATAATCGCCGCGGTGCTCTGATTTCCTCCGGAGATTTCAATGGCTTTCCGGATGAGGATTTCTTCCATTTCATGAATGGTGGGAAATGCGGTTTCGTCAATATTCAGGATAGCATCAGCGGGCTCGTTCCGAAGAACCGACTCGTCCATCAGATCGGCAACTTTGCTTCTGAATATATCAATCGAAAGAGTATTATTCTCGGCGGCGGCTACCGCATCATAGATCATTCCTTCCATCTCCCTTCCGTTTCCCGGAAAATCATACCTTGAAAGAAGGTTAATAAGTTCAATAGAATACTCAGGCACAGGACGGTTCATTTTCTGCGATGCCTGCCGGAGGAAGTGATCAAATAAAATCCTGATATCCCGTTTTCTCTTCCTTAACGGAGTTATATCAATCCAGTGTGTGCGCAACCGGTAATACAGATCGTTCCGGAATGTTCCCTGCTCAATCAGCTCCGGAAGATTCCGGTTTGTGGCAGCCACAATTCTGGCATTTGTTCTCAGACATATATCTGATCCGAGAGGATAATATTCACCGCTCTGGATCAGACGAAGCAGTTTGACCTGTGACTGCATCGAAATATCACCGATTTCATCAAGAAACAATGTTCCGTCTTCGGCTTCACGGATCAAACCTTTACGGGAACTTTCCGCACTGGTATATGCTCCCTTCACATGGCCAAACAACGTATCGCTCAGAATTGTATCATCAAGCCCGGACACATTAACCGCTATATACTTCCCTTTCCTGCCGCTCGCATCATGTATCGCCCTTGCGATAAGCTCTTTTCCGGTGCCTGTTTCGCCCGTGACAAGGAAAGGAAATGATGTACGGGACACCTTTTCCGCGTAACTGAAAAGACTTCTAAGATGAGGATCACCGGTTACAAAGGACGCGAAACTGGATTGACTGTCATCAACGGAAATCAGCTGATCGCGAAGTATTTTATTTTCATATCGGAGGCGGCTGATTGTCATTAGGTTATTCACTGAAGCCAGAAACCGCTCCGTTTCGACCGGTTTGGTAAGATAATCGACCGCTCCGGCATGAATGCATCGGACAATGGTACTTGAATCAAGGGTGCTCGTCAGAACAAGGACGGGTATTTCGGGATGAGAAGACGCGGTTTCCGTCAGCACAACCTCTCCGCTTTTATATGGAAGAGAGAGATCAAGAATCATACAGCTCACACCGACGCCGGCAAGGCGAGATTCAACTTCTCTAGAATCATTGATCTTTACAATCTCCTTGTATCCCGCACTTTTCAGCACATGATCGAGGATCTCAAGCATGTACTCATCATCATCGACCAGCAGTATTGTATCTTCCATTAACCGTCCGCCAATATTTTTTTAATCATAGTCTTATCGAAAGAGATGTTTTTCAGGAATCACTATCAGTATACTATCACATGTAAATCCTTTTATACCACAATATTTCAAATACACCATCCTTTGTGGATTGACAAAACAAATCCTAACTGTTAATAGTCAATTGTATTGAGTACATGCGATTCTTCAGGAACAGTATTTCTCTATCACATTACGTTTGAACTAATTGAGATGAATATCACGAACATAAACGTTTTATACACTGGAACCTACCCTCTCGTATCTGAATCTCTCGTTTCTATCGCGTCTGATCTTTCCATTGCCGCGGAAATTATTGATATCTGCTATTTTGATGAACATCCGCTCACCGCTGATCAGTCAATAGTGATTCTCGATTTCTGTGATAACTTTGATAACCTCACACGGATAATCAGGAAAATACGATCGGCAGCAAATCATACCTCCATTGCGGTTGTCAGAGATACAGAACAATCAGTCCCTGACACAATACGCTCCCTGGTATCCGCTGTTATCACACACAATGACGCTCTCGATACACACATTCTCCACTTTATTCTATCGACCCTGGACATCTCACCTGTCAAACGGCAATTGATTATCATGTGCCGTCAAATAGCTCTTAATGGGAATACCGATCAGTTCAAACAAACAGCGGATTACCTGGATGACATCGCCTGGATTCTCAATACCGGGACAATCAAAATGATATATGTTAATCCCAGCATGAATCATTACATCGGATTGTCCGTTGAGGAGTCTCAATCATTGTCGCAAAGGGAACTTTTCGACAACACATCTTTTGCCATTATATCAGATTTTATCACTCAATATAATCATCAACCGCAATCACGGTTTATTGAATACACGTCAGAATCAACATGTAAAAATGGCAATAAAATCCATATTAAAACTGCAGGATATATTTTTTATGACCCTCATGGAGTACAGTGCATTGCCGGGATTTCACGGAAAATCGAACCTCATGCCCTCCCCCGCGAGTATTCTATACCGGAACCGATAAATCCGGTCTTCGCCGATTCACCCATTTCAATATTCATTATCGATGAAGGTCAAATCGTTTATGCAAACAATTCCGCGAAGCACATGCTTGGACTAACGTGCTCAGATGATTTAATCAACACACGCTTTTCCGATTTATTCACCAAAATCACTCACGAATACATAACTAGCGCACACAATAGCATCCTCAACAAAGGAGAATTCCGGCATATTCACGATGCAACCATCAGACGTATTGACGACACGATTATTAATACTGACATCATCGCGATTAAAACAGAATTCAACGGAAAGCAATGCATTTCCGTTTTTGTGAATGATCGTTCTGCCGACATCGGGAAAGATGATGATCGTCTTTTCCGATCCGCTGTTGAGCATGCGCCCGATGCTGTCCTGCTTCTCAAAGGACACACCATCGTGTACTGTAATCAAGCGGCATATACCTTGTTCAAGGTGACACACAGCGCAGAAGTAACAGGACACAGAATATATGATCTCGTGCACTATAACGATGTACCCCGATTGAGAAATCGCTATGATCACTACTTGAGCAAAGGCAAAAGGCCACCCAGTGAAAAATTCACTTACCTTGCGGTTGACGGTTCATTGCTGCATGTTGAAGCCACCTCCACTCCATTCATATACGACAATTCAACTGCGACATTATTGTTTTTAAAGGATGTATCATTAAAAAAGAAAGCGGAAGAAGCACTCTTGAAGAGCGCCTCATATATTGAAGCAATATACCGTTCCACTCCGAGTGCAATTGGATTGGTCTCAAGCGGGATTATATGCGAAGCCAACAATCAAATTTTTGAAATGACAGGGTATACTCCTCCTGAAATAATAGACTCTCCATTTACAAAACTCTTCCCCTCGCATGATGAATATGCACGTGTACGGAACAAGCTCCAGGAGAGCAGCAAATCCGGGAAAAGCGAACATTTTGAATCGGTACTCAGCAGAAAAAACGGCACTCTGATAAATGTACTATTCCAAGGAATACACTTCCCGCAATCTGGCAATAATTGCACTTATATATTTTCCGCACTGGATATTACGAGCAGGAAGATCACAGAGCTAAAACTCGCCGAGAGCGAAACTGAACTCAAGGCCATTTATGAAAGTTCTCCGATCATCATACTTCTTCTCGATTCATCCTTTGCCGTACGAAGGGCAAACAAGGCGGCGCTTGACTTCGCGCACGTGACAGAATTCATTCCCGGGATGCATATCGAAGATATCATCCGTTGCAACAAATTTAACCGCAGGGATTGCACCATGCAAAACCGCGGGTGCGCACTGAAAAACATCCTGGATGACACTCTCTCAAATGGAATCGTATTCAACAGTAAAGAGATCATACTTGATATAACAATCGATAATATTTCACGTCAGAACACTATGTATGTTTCATCTCAAAGAACCGACATTGCCGGTGAACGCATGATACTAATGTGCATTGAGGATATAACTGAAAATAAACGGCTGATTGACACACTGCAGCAGATTCAAAAACTTGATACCATAGGCAAACTCGCGGGCGGAGTTGCGCATGATTTCAACAATATTCTTTCAGCACTTTCTCTACATGTATCACTTCTATTAAATGACATTACCATCACCGACCGTCTCCGCGACGAATTCACCATGATGGACACGAATATTAAAAGAGGAATCAACCTGACGAAGAAACTGCTCCTGTTTGGCCGTCGCGAAACGATGAAACTCACCCGAATTGACATCAACTCCCTTCT